>Ga0315316_10000145_pt1 | contig 39577 bp, 45 predicted proteins | sample M160m3416metaG_FD_203702 | JGI IMG/M metagenome (GOLD analysis project Ga0315316, IMG submission 203702) | Ammonia-oxidizing marine archaeal communities from Monterey Bay, California, United States - M1 60m 3416 | ecosystem: Environmental > Aquatic > Marine > Intertidal zone | place: USA... | reverse complement strand
AAAATCTGTAATTGGTATCGGATTATTATCTATTCCATTTACTCTTAAAGATAGTGGATGGTTATTTTTAATAATCATGGCTGTAATTGGATTAATTACTTATTATAATGCTATTACACTAGGCATATTAGTTCGTAAATATACTAGAGAAGTTAATTATATTATTGATTATCCAACACTGGGTAAATTTATATATGGTGATAAATGTGAAAAATTTTTAAAATTATTTTGGGGAGGCGAGATTTATATGATTAGTTTAGTAATGGTTAGTCTTGCTGTTACATTTTTACATGAAATACAATTCTTAGAAAATGTTGATAAAATTTATATTGAATTAATTGTTATTGCTTCATATACGTCCTTTTCATTTATTCGTGATTACAGTAAATTATCGTTTATTAGTCTAGGGGGACTTTGTTCGATTGGACTTTTAGTTATTCTTGTATTTATAAAATTCTTTACAACATCACATTTAAAAACAGATACTAAAGTAATTGATTTTGCTAATATTCCAAGTTGTATAGGCATATCACTTTTTTCCTTTGGTGGTCATGTTATATTTCCTGAAATATTTGATACATTAAAGGAAAAAGAAAATTTAAATAAAGTTATCACCAGATGCTGGGGAATTATTACTATATTCACGATGGGTTTTGCTGTATTAGGTTTTACTATTTTTGGTAAACATACATTTGATAGTATTGTATCTGATCTCGAAAAAGGTTTTATCAAAGATTGCCTATTAGCATCATTATTTTTTAATTTAACATTAAGTTTTCCATTAACAGTAAATCCATTACTACTAAAAATAGAATGTATTAATTGTATTTTATTAAGAATTGTATATATGGGAAGTCTCTTTTTAATTTGTCATTTTTGGAAATCATTTATTCAAATGATGGGATTAACTGGTGTTATATTAGAGAACGCAACTTCGCTAATTTTTCCACCATTACTAATATTAAAAATTGATCCTAATATGAAACTTATCCATAAAATTATCAATATATTTATTGTAATATTTGGTGTAATTACTATGATTATTGGCTTCATAATCGAAGTTAAAAAATTTTAAACTACTTGTTCTGGTTCATCATTATTAGGTCTATATTTATATGTTAAAAATAATACCATTCCTAATAAGATAACTTCAGAAATACCAAATAGCAAAACTGGAATATTTCCTTCATTAATTGCGTAAATTAGCCACATTAAGCCTGAAGTGATTCCGATTATTAAAAAATGGATAGAAATATCTTTACTTGATTTAGTTTGATATAATTTATAAATTTGTGGGACATTTTGAATCGCACATAAAAGCCCTGCGATATATCCAATAACATCCCAAACATCAAAATATTGAGTCATTTTCTTTTTTACTTATATTTTATAATATTCAATTTCTTTAATTCATTTTTTTCAAATTAAATAAATAATGTAAATTTGAATAATTATTTGGAATATATTCTTCTAAATGATTTGATAAAATCCATTGATACATCACTAGATCTAATATACTATGATTATTAATTGGTATATATTTTGTAATTAACTCCAATAACTCATTTGGAAATATTGAATTTAAATATTTATTCAATATTCTCATAATCCATAATCTTTCTAAAATTGTATACCTATTCTTACTTATTCTAAAATAACTATGAATATTACAAGAACAACGTTCATAATGACAATATGTATTATCAAGTAAATTTTTAAAATAACATAATTCATGATTTGATTCATGAAATGTAAATTTACGATGACGAGTATAAGATGGCATTTGTCTTTCTAGACGATATGTATGTTCATAAAATCCAATGAACCATTGAATAAATTGTTCATCATATATAATTTTTTTTGTATAATTTTTTTTGAACGATTTATAATTTTCAAAATCATTTTTTGAATAAAAATAAATAATTCTATTCAATGATGACATCTATAAATATTATTTATATTTTAATATAATACAATTCTTGCATCTCTATTAGGATTCCATCCATTCTGTAACATAACAATTGTTTCTTGACTTGCCGTTTTCAGTAACATATAAAATTTATAGGCAAAGTGACAAATATAACAATCAATCGCAAACATTATCATTCCAAGAACAAGTATAAAAGTTTCTGGAATTAATATCATAAATACAATCTCTGATAAAGCACGACCAATTAAATATACAATATAAAAAATAATATAACAAGGTTTATATTCTTTAGTACCAACATATCCAAACGCAACAAAACATAGTGCAATTAAATATATAAGACTAAATGGTGCTGATAAAAAACAATTTAGTAATAGAAATATAGCATCTATCATAATAAAGAATTTAAGACTTTTTCTATAAGTAAATATCTTAAATAACTCTTCTTCATTATGTGGCACAGGCACTACTGAAATATGATACATTGGTGGTTGTCTTATTGGTTCTGGAGGAACTGTTATTGGAGAAAGCCTAACTGAAGGTTCTGCATAAGTTGAATCTTGTTCTCCCCTAAGATCTATGTCAACATACGTTGCTTCGGGGATTGATGATGGATGAAGATTATCTCTTTCACCCTCTTGAGAGTTTTGAGTATTAATCATTTTAATTATCTTTAAAAATTGAAATTTAATTTAGATTTTAAATTTCATTTTTAAGATTATATAATGAATATTGGATATTTAGCACTACGTAATAGGGGCAATGATTGTTACCTTAATTCTGCATTACAATTTATAACACAAGGACGAGATGTTAATAAAAATTTAATGAAATATTTTAAAGAATCTGAATTATATTGTTTTTTTCTTTTAATGTTTAAACAAAAATGGGATGATAAAGAATCACAGGATAATCCAAAAAATATTAAATATTTAGTATCTAAAAAATTCAAACAATTTGATAATAATGATCAACAAGATAGCCATGAATTCTTAGTATGTTTATTAGATTTACTTGAAAATAAAACTATTCAAAAATTTTATGATTCCACAATAGAATCAACTGTTAAATGTAATAATTGTAATCATATATCAAAAACTAAACAATCACAACGATATATATCATTATCAATACCAAATCATAAAACTACACTCCGTGAATGTTTAAAAAATTATATTTTACAAGAAGATATTAATGACTGGAGATGTGAAAAATGTAAACAAAATTCTGGAACAAAAAAAAATTTAATATTAAATCTACCAAAATATTTAATTATACATTTTAAAAGATTTAGATGGCTTAATAATGGAAGACGAATTAATACACCCATTGATTTTCCTATTAATTGGAAAATTAATAACAATAATAAATATAAATTAATATCTATTATCAATCATTATGGTTCATTTAATGGAGGTCATTATACTTCTGCTGGAAAAGTTAATTCTAAACAATGGCGATTATATGATGATTCTAGAGTATCATCATTAAATCCTACAAATATTACAAATAATTTTAATACATCTGCTTATTTATTATTATATGAAAAAATTTAAACAGTAATATGATCATCATCTTTTTGAACATCTGCTTTTAAAGCTTCAAGATTTGCTTTAGTTAATTCTACCGCTTTTTCTTTATAAACTGCTTTTTGATCTTCTGTCAAAGATTTCCAACGTGGTCCTTTTAATTTACTTAATTCGCCAAAAGTTGCTTCTGGATTTTCTTTACGTAATTCTTCCTCTACTTCTTTATCACCAAGGAAAGCAGCATAAGCATTAATGATACCTTTTCTACGAGATACTTTCTTTTTATAAGTTCTTAATTCATTTAGGTATCTTTTCTTCATTGCTTTAGCATCAAGATCATGATCTTCAGCAATTTTTTCAATTAAATTCTCCAAAATTGGAGTAATATTTTTTAGAATACTTGGTATTAATAATTTATGACTAGGCATATTTTCTATATTCTTCTATATAACAAGTTCTTTAAGTTATTTTTGGGATATAAACGCAATCTAAATATGAATTTTAATTAGAAATAATAGATTTACTATATTCTATTAAATTATTATAATAGTATATTATAAAAGATGACTAGTGATTTTATTAAAAATAAAAACTATAAAACTTATTATAGAATTTATGGAAATTTAAGAAATAAATGGGAAATACCACTTATTATGATACACGGTGGGCCAGGCCAAACAAGTGATTACTGGAAAACAATCGCTGCAGTCCAATCTAAATATTTAGGACCTGTTATTATCTATGACCAAATTGGTTGTGGTAAAAGTGTATCTAAAATACCTGTTAAAAAACTTACTATTAATATGCATACCAATCAATTAATTCAATTAATTAAAGAATTAAAACTTGAAAAAGTTCATTTAATGGGACATAGTTGGGGATCAGTTGTTGCTTTAGAAGCATATCTTAAAATTCCTGATAATATTATGAGTATTGTATTCTATAGTCCATGTATTAGTGTTAAATTATGGAGAAGAACTGCTGATAAATATGTTGATAATATTAAAAAAATATGCGGAAATAATAAATGTAATATTGAATCATTATATACTAATAAACATATCGGTAATCCTAGAGAACTTGTACGATTTATTAAAGGTAGTAACAATAAAATATATAATTATTTCTGGGGAAAAACTGAATATGAAGTTACTGGAATAATGAAAAATTATGAAAAAGTTGGAGAACTTAAAAAAATTGATATACCAGTTCACTATATTGGTGGAAAATTTGATACTGCTTCTCCTGATGTACTTAAATACTTAGCACAAAAAACACCTAACGCAACTTTTAAAGTTCATAATAAAAGCAGACATATCGCACATATTGATGAAAAATTACCATTTATCAAAAATATTGTTCTCTTTTATAATAGTTTTTATGAATTAGCATTACATTTTAGGTTCAATACTTTCATTACTGAAATGCTTAAATCAAAAACAATACAACATACCTCTATTATATTTACTACTGTATTTATATTAAAAAATAGAGCAACACAAGTATATAAAAAACGTAATTTAGATGCTGTTTTAAAACAACTTATTAAACGAATTCCTAAAGCAAATTCTACTCCTACTAAAAAATTATTTGATTTACAAGAAAAATTAGATTATTGGTACTTTACTAAATTACTTGGATTTAAAAATAAATTTAAACCTAAACAATCAATTATTGATAAATTCTTTAACGAAAAAAATATAATTAGTTGTGATGACCCTCGTGATGCAGTTTTATATTATGTTTATATTAGAACACTCATGATATGTGATCCTAAAAAATATGGTAGTTTAGATAAATATGTTTCTAATTTAAAAAGACTATCAAAAAGAGATGCTAAATGTTATATTTACTTTCTTACTCACGTTATTCTTTATGATTTAAATTTCGGAATAATTAATACTATTCCTAAATCATCTAAAAAAGCATTAGTTGAAATTTATCAATTTTGTGAAAATAATCTTGATTACATACACAAAGATGTAGATTTAATGGGAGAAATTATATTATGTTGTAAATTATGTCATACATATAATTTCCCTTACTATGGAAAACTTGTTTCTCGAATGATACCAACTAAAGTATTTGAACAATTTCATGAAAATGCTGTATTAGCAGTTGTTAGTTGTAAATGGGATAATCATAAAATTATTAAACAACGATTATCTTAATTCAAAATCCCAGTCCCTAAATTTAAAATATTTTTTTAAATATTATTTTAAAGTGGTAAAGTAACAAAATTTCTTATATTTATAAATAAATTTTTAAGAAAAGAATATTCTTCTTGAAACTTAAAAAATTTAGGATTTAATACTGGAATATTATTTTTATATCCAATAATAGGTTGTTTTATTTTATCTCTATAATTATTTTCATAACAATTAAAAAAATAAAATATTAATATTTTGTTAATAATATTTTGATAATAATTTTTTTTTTTTAAATCATTATTATGATATACTTGTTGTTTTACAAATTTATTATCTTTTTTTATGTAATAATATTTAATCATTGATAAAGAATTTTTTAAATCTTCATTTTCTAAAAAATGTTGCATAATAATTTCTCTATAAAATATTAAATGTTCTCTAGCATCTATTTCATTACCTGGTATTATCATCATTTTTAATAATTCTGTATTATCATTTATAAGATTTGCCTTTATTCTTGTAGGTATAAAATCTACTTCTTTTAATTTTTTGTTATTTTCTTTTAAATCATCTACTGTTAGTTCTGAATATTCATAAAAAAATTCTAAATCATCATATAAAATTAAAATTTCGGCTAAATTTTTAATAGTATAATATGGAACACTGTCCATTTCATTTTTTAAATCATAAATAATATTTGTAATTCCTACTTCTTTTACATTTTCATTCATTTTTTTCTTGTAAAATTTAAATTCCGCAATATCAATTTTGATACTACGGTTATTAATTTTATTTACTTTATTACAAAAATAAGAAATCATTGTTGAAGATATTAAATATATATAATTTATTTAAAACCTGTTTTAATTAAATATGTTTATTTAAAATCAGTTTTAATTATATATCTTTTCTTAATCAAAAACAATCCTTTGTTGCCAATTTCCACCTACCTTTTTATATAATGTCATTGTACTTGTTCCAGATTTCTCTAATTTCCAATCATTATTACTTTCATTTAAAACATCAGAACAAATAATTACATTATTATCAACACGAACTGAACCATCTACATCAATTTTTACTGAATTTTGACCATTATTTGTTATTAAAATAGATTCATCTGTTTTATTAACTTGGATACTTGTTAATGGATTTACTCTTCCATCATCTAATTGAGTTGCTTTTCCTATATTATAAGAAACACCTGACGCTGCTGTGAAATTTAATTTATCACCCTTTTCTGTCATTGAAATACTACTTGTACCAATCTTAACTGTATTTGCACTAAAAATACCATTTCTAGCATAAATCCCTTTTACATAAATATCACTATAATTGGACAATGATTCAAATACTGAAAATGTATAATTGATTGTTGCTATTGTTACACTATTATGTGTTACTGTAACTGAACCTGAAGATTGACTTTGAGATGTTGGTAAACATGACACATTCACTGTCTTTTCTTCATTATTTAAAGCAACTGTTATACTACTTGTAAAACTACCACTCTCTCCTTCTCTTACTGTTAAAATAGAATCATTTGATACTACTGATATTCCTGTTAAATTTGAAGCAGTTGATAAAGCAAATGATGTATTATTTGTTTGATTAATTTCTATTTTGCCTAGGGCAAAACTTGTTGGTGTTACTGTGATCGACATATTATATTATACTTTAGAATATAGTTTGATATACTTATACGCAAACTATATTTTAACACTTATATTTAGTGCGTTTAAAAATTTAATAACCACCACGAAGTCTTAAAACTAAATGAAGAGTTGACTCTTTTTGAATATTATAATCAGATAAAGTTCTACCATCTTCTAATTGTTTTCCAGCAAAAATAAGACGTTGTTGTTCTGGTGGGATACCTTCTTTATCTTGAATTTTTGCTTTAATATTTGTAATTGTATCAGATGATTCTACATCTAATGTAATTGTTTTTCCTGTTAAAGTTTTTACAAAGATTTGCATTTTTTTTTGGTTATATCATATATATATAATTTTTAAAAACAATTCATATTTTTATTCTTCTTATTTGCTAACTAAATGTATTAAATATTTATTATTAATATTATTTATCTATTAACAATGACATCATACAAAGAATATAAAAAATTTCACCATTTATTGAAAATAGAAAATTACTTAGAAAAAATTTTATCTAAACCAATTAAAGATATTATTTTTACTTATAAAGGTAATGAAAATTATATTATGTTTTTAGAAAATAATCAAGTTAAATGTAGAATGCAATTGAAGGAAAAAGTATTACAATTAGATATGTTTGATAAAAAATTAAATAAATGGTCTAATGGTAATGTATATTTCGCATTTAATTTTACTACATCAAATAATGTTGGAATTGGAACTACTATTCCGAATGTTGGAATTGGAACTACTATACAACCCATTGGTTTATTGCCACAGATTGGTATTAGAGCCCAACCATCTATCAATATTCCTGGTAATTTACCTGCTTAATCCTGTGATAAATTTTTATATAAATTTAAAATTTGTTCCTTATTCATCTTGTATAAATTCTGTGCTGTATAAACAAAATGGATTACTAATTGAAAATTTGTATTGTTTATTTCCTTCTTCTTACTATCGGCATATATTGACATATTCCAAATATTATCTGTTCTTTGATGTATATCTGTTGTATGTGTCATTTTATGTTTTGTTATAAAACAATATCCACATTGTTCATTATATTTATCAATAATATCTTGTTGATTTAAAATTATTTTCTTTTTCCGAAATTTCTTTTTAAATTTCTTTAAAATAATTTTAGCATAATTTTCTAGTTTTGACATTGATTCAGATATTTTCTCTTTTTGACATGTTTTACAATAACTTTGATACCCACAATTTGAACTCCTATTTAAATAAAATTCTGAACAATGTTTCTCATTTTTACAGCCAGAACATACAAGATATATATCATCACTCTTTTTGTTTTCTTTTTTCTTTAAAAGTCTTAATGATTTACGACATTCTTTACATATTGAATGACGACCAAATAAACCTTTTTGTAATTTATGAAAACATCCTAAATCTTTGTGTTTATAACACTTTGAGCATACTTTATACATCTTTTGTTCTAATAATATAATTATATTTTTATTTCATTATATTTATATATTATTTATCCAAAACCAAATTCTCCTGACGACACACCTGTAGAACTGTTCCAACCTGGTTTCGCCGCTGGCGTATATGTTTTCCTTTTTACACGAGATTTCTTTTTAGTTGATACTTTAGACTTTAAATTTTTATTCTGTTCCATCAAGTATTCATTGTCTTCAAAACACAGATCAAAATTGTCTTTACATTTTGTTAATTCTTCTTTTAACTTATTGACTTCATTAGATTGTTTTCTCTTTTTATCTTGAATATATTCATTTAATTTTTCTATTTTACTCTTTTGGTTAAAAAATTGATCCCTAATATAATTAGTCTCTTCAACCATCTCATCATAAGCTTTATCTATTTCGTCTCTTTCACTCTTTAATTCTTTATTATCTCTCTCTAACTGACTTACACGAATATCTGACTGTTCTTTTTCATTCTTTATTTTATTATAATGTCTCTTTAACTGATTTACATGAGTTTCTGACTGTTCTTTTTCATCCTTTATTTTATTATAATTTCTCTTTAACTGATTTTCTGACTGTTCTTTTTCATCCTTTAATTTATTATAATTTCTCTTTAACCGATTCGCACGAGCATCTGACTGTTCTTTTTCACTCTTTAATTCTTTATTATCTCTCTCTAACTGATTTACACGAGCATCTGACTGTTTTTTTTCATAACTTATATGTTTTAAATCTTGTTGTGTATTTTGTAAAAGATGAATCTTTAATTCTAACTCTTTATTTTGTCTAGATAAATCTCCTTTCAGTTGTTTTATTTCATTTGCTTCAGTTCCTTTTAATTGTATTATCTCTTCTGCTTGTTCTCTTATTATTTTTTTCTCTTTTTCTAAATCATCTAAAGATTTTTGTAATAAACTTTCTTTTGTTAATTGTTTATTTTTAAGTTCTAGAATTTCTTCATTTTTATTTTCAAGGTCAGATTTTAGTTTTTCAATTATTTCTGTATTAACAGAACCCTGACTAGTTACTTTAGATAGTTTTTCTTCAATTTCCTTTTTTTCTATTTTATTCTCTTCTAATTCTTGTTTAATAGTTTGTAAATTACTATTTAATATAATTGCTTTTTCTGAAGAGGTATTTAATTTCTGTTCTAATTCTACAATAACATCAGAAGATTTATTATCCTTAGATTCTTTAGATGCAAGAATATCTAAAGTTGTTTGTAATTGAAATAAATACTCTTGAATTTTTTTGTTATTAGATTTAACAAGCGTATCTATCATTATAAGATCTTTAAAAGTTCCTTTCACTTTCGCAAGTTCATTTCCACCCCCAATTTGTATATATGTATTATTTAATAATTGAGATAATGCATTATTTTTTTTGTTAATTGCTAAAAAATAATTTTTTTGATACTTATAATATTTTTCTTTTAAATTCATATCTTATATATACTATTATAATATTAATATTTTTTATAATTATATTCAATGATTACTAAAAATATTTTATATAGTTTAAATATATAATAACATGTTTAAATTTCTTTCAACTATTCCAAAAGCATTTAAAAAAATGTCTAATACTCAAAAAGCAGTAGTTCTTGCAGTTATCGCAGCAATTGTTGTTGTTTGTTATTTATACCGTCAACAAATTTCTGATTTTTTTGTTAGTCTTAAAGATAGAGTAACCGGTGCTGAACATTTTGAAGAAGAAGAAAATGAAGTCGTTCAACAAACTGAAGAAACTTTTGCTATTAAAGGAAAAGGAAAACAATTAGTTCTTTTTTATGCTCCATGGTGTCCACATTGTAAAACTATGATGGCTGATTGGGATAAATTCGCATCTGAAAATAAATCCAGTGTTAAAGCAATTAAAGTTAATAGTGATGAAAAACCAGACCTTGTAAAAGAATATTCCGTCCAAGGTTTCCCAACAATTTTACTCTTAGATGCATCTGGTAAAAATATCGCAACTTATGAAGGTGAAAGAACCGCTAAAGGATTTGCTGAATTTGTTAAAACTCAATAAATTATAATTATCTAAAAATAACAATAGATTTTCAATGTAAAAAAAACCTATTGTTATTATATATAAAATGTCGACAGAAAATATTGTTACAAAAACTACAAAGACATTAGAAAGCATTGTTTCTGAACCTGAACCTGAATTACCTAAAAGAACACCAAAATGGTTCAAAGAATATATGAATATAAATACTATAGGTAGAACAATTGGATTAAGTATTTTTGCAGCATTTATTACTGGATTAGGTGGATTTGGAGGATTTCCACAAACACCTGTTTTATTTAAACAATTATATGAATATTTTCCATCAATTCGTTGGCTTATATTATTTCTACTTATATGGCAAGGAGGAGGTGGTGCTGCATTTACAAGAAAAGCATTTTTTCTTAGCATATTTACAACTCTTGTTATATTTCTTATATATCAAATACCATTTGTTAAATATGGATGGAATATCAATCAACAGCCAATAGATTATCAAAGAGGTGCTGAAATAATAGTAAAAAGAAAAAGAAATCAAGATCAAGATGAAGATGAAATTGAAGTTGAAGAACAAATTATTAAAACTGCTTTTAAGAAAAAAAAATTTATTACTAAAACCCCTAAACAAGAATTAGTTAATCTTTATAATGAAAAAGAACTTTCTGTAATAGATATTGAAACCAGTCACGGTCAAGAATTACAGAAATTTATTGATAGTTTAGATAACGAAATGACAAAAACAATTGAACTAAAAGAATCTACTCCAAATTACGACCAAGAATGGAAAACTTTACCAAAAGTTAAAGGTAATTATTATCAAAAACAATATAATTCTTTAAATACTAATGCTATTGAAAATAATGACTTAGTTAGTGAGAAACCAGAAAACTTATATGCTGATAATACTCCATATCAACAGTATAATAATTTTTGGAACAAACAAGAATAAAATTAAATTTTTTTACATATATATTGGACATCTCGTTCAGTGAAAGTTAAAGGCATAAGATGAGATATCTCTTTCATTTTCATTGAACAAAGTTTATCTTTTCCCTTATCATAAAATTTCATACGAGATAAAGGATTTACATCCTTACTTACAAAACCCATTACTTTTTCAGAAACAATAATTGAACTTTTATCAATTTCTTTTGCTTCATTTTCACTAATTGTATGATATAATTGTCTTCGATTAACTCTATCTAATATCTTATTTTTTGATAGTCTTAAACAAGTATATATATAATCATCTGTTAATTTAATCCAATCAAAACTATTATTTTCAAACATTTGATCCAATTGTAAAAATGCTTTTTCTTCAATTATAGCATCACATATCATCGCATCTATTTGACAAACTGCTTTATGTTGATAAACTTCTTTATGTAATTTATATCGAGCATTAAAAATTGAATAAAGTGTATAGGCTGCTTTTTTATCATAACATATTTGATCTTCTATGATCCTCATTTTATGAAATAAATAATCGTATTGAAATCCTAATTGAAATCCTAAATGATAACTATCACGAAGTAAATAATCTAACTTATCTACATCAAAGTATGTACTTGAATTTGCTACTATTTCAAAATAATACTTGGGATAATTCGAATCGATATTTCCTAACATTATATTTCCAATAAGATTAACTTCTATTTCTGTTATTGGAAGTTTATATTTATGAACCATATATCTAAATAAATCGACTCCACGTTCCTCATGTTCCTCTACATGAACCTTTAATTTTTTACGTATTTTATTATCAAAAGAATGTGAAAAACAAACATGACCTATATCATGAATTAAACCAGCAATTTTTATTAACTGAATATCTCGCTTAGATATTTCTAGATCTGGCTGATTTTCAAGTAATGATTTAAACAGTTTATCCACTAAATTATATACTCCTAATGAATGTTCTAACCTTGTATGCGAAGCACTTGGATAAACATAATGACATACACCTAATTGACGAATAAATCGTAATCGTTGAAATTCTTCTGTATCAATTATTTTAAGAGCAAGTTCGTCTACTCTTATAAATTTATGAACCGGACATTTAATTGATTTCATTATATTTTACTTTATATATGGAAATTTCAATTTTATATTTTACATTAACTTTAATATAAAATATTTAATTTTATAATTTAAATTTAAAGCCCAAAAAACCATTTTTTAAAAGACCAATTTTGTTCTTCTATTTCATCTGATGATGGTATATATGATTCTTCACTTTCTGGATATTCTTCCTGTGAAATTTCTTCTTCTATAATTTCTTCTCCTACAATTTCTTCTTCTACAATTTTTTCTTCTGGAATTTCTATCGCATAATCTTGAATAACTCTTTCATTTGTTTTACTTTGTAATAAATTATTTACAGCACTTAAACTATCTTCATCTTCTACAAATTCATCATCAGCATATTCACTACTATAATACTCTTCTTCTTCTATCATAAGTGGATATAATGTACTATTATCAATTTCTTTTGCTTCTTCTACTGACTTGTGATAATTAATGTTTTGTCCATCATCCTGTCTATGTGTAACAATTAGTGGCAAACGATGTTCACCATAATATAATGAACGGGAAGCAACTAACTTATAAATAGATTCTTCTTTATCACTTTCTTCTTCATAAGATGTTTTATCAGATCTAACATCTTCTTCTTCTCTAGCAATTTTTTCTACAACTTCTTTAATTACATCATCTACAATTTTTTCAGCAATTCCTGCAATTACTTCTCTTTCTGTTTCTTCAATTATTGGTAAGTCTGATTCTATAATTGGTTCTAAGATTGGTACACCAGATTTTGGATATACTTCTGTATAATGATCTAATTTAGGTAAATCACATTCATTATATGTTGGTAAAAATGTTTTTCTATAATTAAAAGCAAATTCTACAATTTCTTTTTTTTCCTCTTTATCTGATTCTTCACCAATATAACCTGCTTCACCAATCTCAAGTTCCTCTTCTTCACTTTCCTTTTTTTCTTCCATTACTAATTCAAAATATTCATTCTCTTTTTTATTATTAGATTCATCATATTCATTCATGAGTGTTTCACCTGAAAAAGTTTCAGCAATTTCTGCCTCTTCATTTAAATTTAATTCACTTAATTGTTGAGATAATTCATCCACTGTTGGATCTATATCACAAAAAATATCAATATCATTATTATTATTTATTTCGTCAATTGAATTTAAAATTTCAGTTATAATAAAACGACCACTTTGAGTTTTTTGAATTTTTAAACCATTACGTGTTGTAATTATTTCATTTACTTCTAATTGTTCCCCAACTGGCTTAATTTCTTTTTTAAAATCTTTTAAATTTAAAAGATTATTTAATACTTTTTCTCTCTCCTCTTCTGTAAATGAAGATGGTGATACTGAACGAGAACGAGAACGAGAACCATCAATCTCATCAGATGATGATGAAGGAAGTGGGGGATATTCAGTAATATTTAAAATTGGAGTATCAACAATTACATCCTTTACTTTAGGGGATAATTTAAGAATTGACTCTAAATTTAATAAATCATCATATCTCTCAACGGGAGTTTCTTCTTGTATTTCTTTTATTATAAAATCATCATTATCTATAATAATTGATTGTGATAAATCTTCTAATGGAATATATTGTTGAGCTTCAATATCAAATATATCTTCATTATCAGATTCCAAAGATACTGGTTGATATTGACCATATATATCTTCATCTTCTGTTTCTTCTTCAAAATCATCTGGATATTCTTCAACTATTTCTTCAACTACTTCTTGAATAGTATCCTCTAAAATAGGAAATATTTCAACTCTTTCACCTAATAATAAAGGAGTTGTTTCTCCAATTTGTGGAAAAAATTCAGTTGCTTCTAATAATGGTGTTGTTTCTTTAACATTATTTTCTTCTAATCTTACATAAAAATCATCTAAATTTTTAACAATTTGTTCATTATTTAAATCATTTAATGTAATATCACCAAATGTTTCATCAAATTTAACCTCATCTATATCTTCTTCTAATTGTTCAGATATAGATGTTTTATTATTTAAAAGTTCATTTAATCGATTATCTACATAATCTTTTAATTTTTTTTCAAGAATAGAAATTATTTCATTTTTATCGGCCAAACATAATTTTTGTTTAAACATTGTTGGATAAGTATTTTTATTTGTATGCCTTCTACATTTTATTATTTTTTTGTCTTTATAACTTTTTTCATATGAAAACTTCGTCATTTTCTAATATAATATAATCATAGATATTATATTATATTTTTAGATCTAATTTATCTAAAAAATTTTTCAAAATCTTCAGGTAATTCTGTAATTGATGTTGAATAATAATTTTCAATATTTTCTAATTGTTCTGCTTCTTTTGGGGTAACAAAATTTAGAGAAACACCTTTACGCCCATAACGTCCAGAACGTCCAATACGATGAATATAATTTTCACGTTTAAAAGGAATATCAAAATTAATAACCACATTTACACCTTGGACATCAATTCCACGAGCCAGTAAATCTGTAGTAATCAAAACACGAGATTCACTTGCTCTAAATCCTTTCATAATTCTATTTCTTTCATCTTGACTCATCCCACCATGCGTATAAGCAACTTGAAAATCATTCTCAATTAAAGCAGTCGCTAATTCTTCTACTCTTTGTTTTTTATTACAATAAACAATTGATTGACCAACATTCATTTGATCATAAAGTTCACACAATGCTTCAAATTTCCATTCATCTTTTTCAATCATTAAATAAAATTGTTTAATACCATCTAGAGTAAGTCCTTCTTTCTTTACTAAAATTCTAGTTGGATTTCTTAAAAACTTTTTTGAAAGTTCTAATGTTTCTGGTGGTAATGTTGCTGAAAAAAGACCAACTTGGACATTTTCTGGAATTGTTTGAAAAATCTGATAAATCTGTTCTTTAAATCCCTGTGAAAGCATTTCATCTGCTTCATCCAAAACTAAAATATGTAGATCATTTGTATCAATTACTTCTCTATTTATCATATCTAAAATTCTTCCTGGAGTTCCTACTACAATTTGATTATTTCCGTTTCGTAATTCTCGCATATCATCAGATACTGATTGTCCTCCAACAGATAGATATACATTTACTTCCATATATTTTGATAATTCACTAATCACATTATAAATTTGTTTCGCAAGTTCTCTAGTTGGTGCTAGAATAACTGCTTGACAAATCGGTTCATTTCTAATCTTTTGTAAAATACCAATTGAAAATGTAGCTGTTTTACCAGTACCAGATTGAGCCTGAGCCAAAACATCCCCTCCTTTATAAAGAGGAACAATTGCTCGCTGTTGAATGGCTGATGGTTTTTCAAAACCATATCCATAAATTGAACGTAAAAGATTATCCTTTAATTCCATATCATCAAAGGAAGGAAAAACCTGTACGTTATTATAATCATTATCGTTTTCGTTATTGTTTGTCATATTTATTTATATTGTATAATATTATCTTTAAATTAAAACTTATAATATTAAATCAATTTTAGTTTTTTATATTATAAAATATAATACTTTCATTATCATCTATTATATCTAAATGACCTATACAACTCGCAATATTATTATTTATAATATAAAGACGACTATAAATATCTTTATAATAAATTGTTGATTCATGATTATATTCAACTAATTTTGAATTAGTAAAATTTTGATCATACTCATAATTAATATTTTTTTGTTCCCGCTCTTGGTATTCTAGTTTTTTTAAATTTAATTTATAGTGTTTCTTACAATAACAACTATCATTTTCTTTCATAATTATCTTAGGACATCTTTTTTTATTTTTATTATTTATCCAAATACATTGATCATTTTTTTTTGGTTCATCTGAAGAAATTTCTACTGTATTTATATTATTTATATCTGCTTGTGATTTATAAATCTCTCTTTCTTTATCTGTTAAGGTACCCCATTTACTACCTATCAATTTTGCTTTATCTACAAAATTTATTTTTTCCTTGGATTCATCTTCATACTCTTTATGCATGTTTTTTACAAACATCATATAAGCAGTTGTTTTTTTATTTCGTTTTAAGTATTTATTTAAATATGAATCATAAAATTCATTTTCATTAATTTCATATTCATTTGATAAATCCTTTAAATATAATTTTATGGATTTAATAATTTCCTTTTTAAATAACTTCATTCTTATTAGAATAACAGTTATTTTTCAATTTTAATTTCATTTCGTCTTATAATAAGAAAATATGTATTTTCTAATATAATAAGATGAATACTCAACAATTAAAATTAGCTGAAATTGATATATCTCAAAAAAAATTATATGAAAAACTTATTATATTAGAAAAATATTGTATTAAACTCGAAAAACGTGTTACTAATACTGAACTTGAAAATAAAAAACTTAGAGAACATTTAAATCTTGTTAAATCTAATACTAATACTAATAATGATACTAATATTACTACCAATACTACTGCTAAACCAAAAACAAAAAAAATACCAGCAAAATCTACAACTGATAAATCTGCTACTGGAGGTAAAAAAGTTAAGAAAATTTTTGATAAATATAATATGAAACCACTCAATATTTAAACTTTATGAATATCATAATGCAATTCTCGTTTCTTCCTTTTTGTATTACTTGTTATAATTGATTTCATTGAATCTTCTTTAGGAGAATTTGATTGAAAATAATTTAATACATTTGGTGCTGGTGATTTAATTTCTTCTTCTTCTGAAATATGATCATCAGCATATGGTAAAAAACGAAACATTTCTGGTAATGTATCATCTTTAAAAAAAGATAATTCTCTTTTATTATTATTTGGTGTATGAAGTTCTTTTTCATATAATTCATCTCGTTCTTTTAAAATCTCTTTTTCAAATTCCTGTTGTTTTCTTATCTCTTCTTTTCTTTCTAATTCCTTTTGCTCAATATCTACTATTGCTAGTTCCCTATCCCTTTCTTCTATATTTTGAATATTTGGCAATTGTTCTGGTTCAATTGTATTAAAATGTGTTTCCATTTTACTCGCAAATTCTATCTCTTTTTCTATCTCATTTTCTTCTACTATTGGATCTATACGTAAACGTTCATCCATTAATTCTTCCTTCTTTTTACGCCTTGAACCTCTTTTTTTTCTTGATTGTTTTGTTTTTTTATATTTATCTATCTTTCTTTTAACCTCTATATAATCAATTCTTTCAGTTCCATTTGAAACCGCATCTTTTATATTCGCATATAATCTATGAATTGATTTATGATTCGTTTTTTCAAATAATTTATTTAAAATAACATTATCTGATTTAGGACGATCTGTTAAATATAAAAGCGATATTATTAAAAAACGATTTAAATAAGTTGGATCACATTTTTTATTTTTTGAACAAAATGTGAATAACTTATATAAAGCACCTACTTGTCTAAATGTTTCTTTATTAACTTTTGATGATAATATTATTATATTCCATAATTTCATCGCAAATTGTTCATAATCATTCTCATTATATTCTGTATATAAACTTACATTATTTGGATAACCTACTATATTTGAACTTTGATAACTATTTGAAATTATTCTAGATAACCAAAAAAATAATGTCTCTTTTTCTCTCATTCTATCATATAAAGCATTGGATTTTATTATTCTTATTAAACTCTTTTTAAAATGTGTTATTGCTCTATCTACATCATTACTTCTCGCATCTGTAACCTCTCTTAATATTGACATCTCTGGTACATATTTTTCGCTGAACACATTTCCTAATATATCATAAGAATCTTCATTTACCGAATAATACGATTTTGGTATATATCTCTTTAATTCTTCCTTTGGTGAATATGTTAAAATACGAATAATATAAAATAAATCTTCTCTCATTTCAGCAACATTTCTTATTTCTATTTTCTGAGAACCCTTAAACTGTTTTGTAAAATAATCATATCGTTGATATTTTGTATAAAGAAATACTGGTAATCTAAAATTTAATATATGAATCTGTTCAACAACTATATCTAATAATACTCTCCATATATCTTCAAAATTACCTGAAGCATGTAACTCTGTAGCAAAATATAATGATGACTCGAAATCATTCGCTAAAATCATTTTCTTTAAAACTATCAAAATAGTTTCTTTATCATACTTAGAAATTGTCTTTTTTCCATAAGGTCTTGTTTTATCATCTATTATCCTACTCATTTTATATAAATATATACAATGTATAAAATAACAAAACAACCCGTACCTCATATACATATATATGTAATCAGTTATACTCATTACATAAAAGTATATTTATAAATCCTTTATTAATTTTTATTTGTGACAAAAAGTTATAGTAAAGCCGTTACTATATAATCATGAATGAGATAAATACTAATCTTTGTTTGTGTAGACGTAATTCTACCGCAACCGAACAATGTCGTAATAAAAAAAAATTTGGCGACTATTGTGGCGTTCATATTAAATGCTACGATAAAACTGGTAGAATAGACCAGCCTATGAAAAGTGATGTTATAAATATTGATGATATAACAATCGATAATTATGTTAATTATAACATCCATAAAATGCGTATGTCTGACCTTAAACTATTATCTAAAAAATTTAAATTAGATATTAAAAAAATTAAGAGAAAAAAAACACTTTACGAATTACTAACTGTATTCTTATCATCTACCAATAATATTTCTAAATCAAAAAAAAATTTATATACTCTCTATAAAGTTCAAGCAATTGTTAAATCAAAATATATTCAAAATATATTTGGTATATCTAATATTTATAGAACAAAATGCTCAAATAAATTTGATATTAATGGAGAATTATTTTGGGATGATTCTGATAAAAAAACTACTATTAACACTAAATTAAAAGCCATCAATGTATATGGCTTTTTTGAAAATAATATTGGATATTGTTTTACAATTAAAGGATTTGCTGATAATTTAAAACATTATGGGAAAAATCCTTATACTTGTCAATTATTTAGTAAAAAAACATTACAAAATTTTGAACATCGTAATAAATATATTGAAGAAAACGAATATAATTTCTTTAAAAATACCACTAAAACTATGATTATACCTAAAAATAAAAAAGTTAAATTTAGAGCAATCCGTTTATTTCAAATTCTTGACTCTCTTGGCAATTATACTGATTATAAATGGTTTATGAACCTAAGTGTTAATAGACTTAAATTAATGTATTTCTATGGTAAAGATATTTGGAATTATCAATTTACTGATATTGAACAGAAAAAAAAAATATTACCACCACATGGAATCGCATTTACTGAAAACTATCAGAGAATTAATGGATTTAGAACTTCTCAAAAAGAACAACTACAAACTGTATTACTTAATCAAATTGAAGCACTTATTACTAAAGGTGAAACTGAAGAATATTCTAAAATTGGAGCATGGATTGTATTAACTATTTTAGTTAAAGCATCCAGAGAAGCACAAAGAGCTTTACCTTATTATGTATAACATATCATTAATTTATTTAACAAAATATTTATATATTTATACTTTATCAAATTATAAATATTTATTTAATCTTTTTATATATTATAATAAAATGGCCGATATTGATGTAAAACCAGACCAAAATGCAGATCAACTGTTTAAGATTGGAGTATTTGATAGACAATTAAAATCAACTAATATAAACTCATGGGTATATGCTTTTGGTGATATACACGGAGATATAGAAGCATTATTAAGTTGCTTAATAGATGTCGCAAAAGTAATGAAGATAGAAAATGGAAAACCAGTATGGATAGGAAAGAGCAATTGGGTAATATTTTGTGGAGATTTAGTTGATAGAGCTAGGAATCACACTATAGAAAGAGGTGAGGGTGAAATACTTTATGAAGAAGAAAAAATTTTATATATTATTAGATATTTAGATAAACTTGCTCGTAGAGATAATGGAAGAATTATTACAATCATAGGAAACCATGAAATGATGAATTTAGAAAGAGATTTTAGGTATGTTTCTAAATTTTGTTTAACTCAAAATAACACTATCAATAATAAGGTACAAAGAGACAATAATAGACAAAAACGATTTACAAAAGGGGGGGTAATAAATTATTTATTACGCAATGATAATTCTATTTATGCAATAGTACGAATAGATGATTTTATTTTTTGTCATGGTGGTATAATAATGGACACAGTGAAACTTGTATGTCAAAAATTTATCGACAACAACGCCAACAACAAATGTGAAGATCAAAATGATCTTTTTCGAGAAATTAATAACAGGGCAACTGAATGTTTTGATAATATAAATATTGGTTGGCCTCATAAAACTCAAAAATTTGGAGATAAGTTTAGTAAAAAAAATGGATATCATACTAATGTATTATGGAATAGAAAGTGGGGGGAATCCGTGTGTTCAGACAACGAATGTAATCTATTTGATACACTTCGAAATTATATTAAACCTTATCACATTGATATGAATTTAGTAGTAGGACATTGTCCCCAACCCTTCAGCAAAACAAAACCAACTAATATAAACTCTTGTTGTAATGAGAGATTATGGCGAATAGATGTCGCAATGACTAGAGGATTTGATATGCCATATCTTGGAGGGGCAGCTACACAAGTTTATTGGAGGGCTATTGATCAAGCATTTAACTTACCTGAAAGTGAGTGGGAGAATGATGTAGATATAAAGAAAGTTAATGAGTACAATAAAATACGAAAACCACAAGCTTTAGAGATTATGACAAAACAATTAGATAATTCAGTAGATGATTCAGGAACAGTATCATCGACAAGAGTATATCCTGATGTTGAAGAAGGAAAAAAGCACTTGCCTAGAAACGATATAAAAAGGGAAGTGAAAAAACGATATATCAAACACCCAAACAAAAATAAGCTAAATAAGGTATATAAATTATTTCATCTTGACAATAATAGTACATATAAACCAAGAGCAAATAACATAAGATTCCCCCCAGACTATATCTTTAAAAACAATGATTTGAAGGGTTTATTAAAATTCATGGATAAACAACGGGAAGATTTTTTTACTAGTTTAGATAAATCAGTAAAAATGGATTATAATAATCCTTTTGAAGGATTACCAAGACAAGAAAATATCAAAAAAAAACAACAAAATGTAACAAGTCAAAAAAATTCGACAAAAGGTGGTAGAAAAAAAAGAAATGTTTCTAAAATTAAAAAGGTTAGAAAACATAAAGGTATTATCCAAATAGGAGGTAATGCTGGAAGATTAAGAAAAGGATATAGATATTCTGGTAAAAAACTTAAAAGTGGATTACCACAAATTATTAAATGTAAATCTAAGTATTAATTTATTTAACAAAATTTATAATAATATAATTAATTTATATTGATTATATTATTATTATGGGTAATACTACATGTTGTTCTAAAAAAAATTTATGTCTAGATACCGATTTATATAACTCTAATCCTAAACTCTATAATCGTCATAATAATGACACGAAACAATGGTTTGTTTTATCAAAAAATGATTTTTATACTGTACACGATGAAAATGTAGCAAAAGCAATATTATATGGATCAAGATAATTGAATTATAATTCCATAAATTTTATTTATTATATTTATTATATTATTACTTTAGATACATATGACAGTTTATAAATGTAAAGAAACTAATGATAATCAATTTAAAAAAAAAACTGAAAATCCTAAAAAATATGCTTATGTTATATTACTATTTTCAATAAAACAAAAAGCATACTTAAAAGATATGCAAAAATATGTATGTGGGGCATTAACATTAGGACATATATTAAAAAATAAAATTAAAACAAAATCTGATTTAGTTGCAATTGTTACACCAGATATACAAGATGACATTAGAAAAGAATTAAGTAAATTTTATATAATTAAAGAATATCCTAAAATTAAAATAGACAATAAAAAAACTATTGATATTTTTAAACCTGCATTTGCATATGTTTTTACTAAATTACATGCATTCAAATTAATACAATACAATAAAATTGTATTACTTGATATTGATATAACACCAATTAAACATTTTGATAATTTATTTACATGCAAAACATCATCTGGTATTATTGAATTAAAATATGGAAATGATGAAAGTAAAAACAAATATAATAATATTAGAAACGAAAATAGTTATTTATGGATGAATAAATATTGCAAATGCTGTAAACATGGTAACAAAATTCCTGACAAATTTACTAAAAATATTAGAAAAACTAAATATCCTGGTATTAATGCTGGAATTCTTGTTGTAAAACCAAACATAAAACTATTTAATAAATTAATAAAAAAAACGAATCAAATACAAACTATCAAAAAAGATATGAAATATAAATACGTATTTCCAGAACAACAATTTTTAACAGAAGAATTATCATGGTATAGTTTAGATCCAAGATTTGGAAGTCATAATGGTTTTCCATCTATTAAAAATATATTTGGAATACATCATGTATATAAGATTAAACCATGGGACATTAAACAGAATGATAAAAATATGTATCCTGCTGATAAATTATGGTGGAAAAACTATAAAAATTTTTTAAAAAAATATAAAATCAAAAATAAAATTCTATTAAATTTTGGTAAATAATTAATTATTCATTCATAAAACCAGCATAACGATTTTTTACTACTAATTCCTTTTTTGGATCTTTATCTTGTTCTTTAGAATATTTACGTGGACTACGTGATGTTTCAACTTTTTTTGTTTCGGAATAACGATTAACTTTTCTCTCATCACGATTATTACGATTATTACGATTATCACGATTATCACGATTATTACGATATCCACCTCTTCCACGACCTCTTCCACGGCCTCTCCCACGACCTCTCCCACGGCCTCTCCCACGTTCTCTTCCTTGACTTCTTGCTTTTCGTGCTTCACGTCTTTTTCGTTGTCGTGCTTTTTTTTCTTTTGCCTTATTTGTTACCGTAATCCAACCATCATTATCGTCTTGGGGTTTCTCTTCAATTTCCATTTTTTTAACACCTTCTGTAATTTTTTCTACTTCATCTGAAGGAGTTGATTGCGTTTGTTGTACTATTTGAGTATCTTCCATTTTGATATTTTAATATATAGTAGTTTCTTTTATTTATATGTTTTTAGGATTAAATTACAATATCTAATGATTGGATAATATCTAATTTATAATTATAAAACAAATAACTCTATGGGACAAGCATTTACCAAATGTATATGCAAAGCAAAAGATAATGTTGAAGACATTGTTGAAGACGTTGTCGAAGATGTCGCTGATGTAGCGGAAGACATTGTTGAAGACGTTGTTGACAAAGTTGAAGACCTCGTCGAAGATGTTAAAGAGTTCGCAGAAGATGCTGTTGAAACTGTATCTAATGTAACCAATAAACTTGACGATGTTGTTGATACAGTTGGTGACGTTGTTGATGGTGTATCTAAAGCTGTTAAGAGTGCATCCAAAGCACCAGGTATTATTGGTAATGTTGCAAAATCTGTTGGTAAAACAGTTGATGTTATTGATGATTATGTTGATGTTGCAGATAATGTTACTGATACAGCAAAAAATGTTGTTGATAAAGCATCAACAATTGTTAATAAAACTGAAAAAAAAGTAACAACCGTTGTTGATAAAGTAGAAAAGACAGCAACAACCGCTATTGATAAAACTGAAAAAAAAGTTAGATTTGTTTAATTAATTAATACTAAAACATTTTGTTTTAAAACAAATTCTTTTAAATTTTTTATTTCACCTTTGAAATAAACTATTAATCCTCCACAAGAAATTGCTAAACTATCTTCTTCTATGGTATATACTTTTCCATATAAAACATATTTTGATTTTTTTATTATTGGATGATTATAATCAAGATCTTCATATGATTGAAGATCATTTTGTTTTGATAATCCATTTCTTATAATCATATTAATTGAAATACCTTCTTTAAATTGAAATGATTTTGGTAAATCTACTACTAATTCTATTTTTTTATCATTTCCATAATAACGAGATATATTATCAAAAATATTTGACAATTTATCTTCTTTATAAATTACCGAATTAAATTTTATTAAATCCATTATATACTAATACAATAGTTTTTTTTTTAATCTAAAATCACCCAATCATTTCCATGTTCTATTATACTATAACTTTTATGTGATCTAGTAATTACATATATATTTCCAGCAAGAACCAATAATATTAATACTACTTTATTAAATTCTTCTTGTGTTAATGTATAAAAACTTAAGGGATTTATATCCCATAAAAATACTCCCATTAACATTAAAAATAAAACATCTTCTTCCTTTAAAATTTTCATAATTATATGTATTATATGATTATTAAAAAATTATAAATATTACTTACTTAATTATTAATATCCGCATTAGCATAAATTTCTAGAAAACGACTAATCTCTTCCTCTTTTTTATTTCTTAAAAAAGAAGCAAATTTTGCTGATAATTTATGTAATAAAGTTGTCATTCCTAAATAATTACTTACTGTTAATAATTCAATTAAATTTGTTAATTCTGGAATCTCTTCATCTGTATCATTAGTTGATGACATCATTGGACAAATTCTATCCAAAAAATCAGCATCCCAAGAATCCTTTAAAACACTTCTCATATTTGTATCTTCTAATGGCATATTTGGTATATCTGTATCATCTCCTTTATGATGATTCATATACTCCTCTATTAATCTTAAAGCATTTCCACTTAATTTATTTAAATTAATTTCTGTTCCAGGTTTTCCCGCTTCGCTATCTCCTTCATACATTCCTTCTAAAAAATTTGAAATATAAGTATAACTTTTTTGAATATTACAAATATAACCATCATTTGATATAATTAGAACATATTCTTGATTTTCTTCACTTATTTCATCTAAACCTGTTAGATTTTCTGATTCGAGTGGTTCTATATCCATATTCATTATGTAATCAATATAGTTTATTTTCTATTTTTATATTTAATTTAAAACATATCATTAAATTAAAAAACTAATTGATAATTACACTTAACTTACTAAATCTTTTTTTTTTCTACCCTTCTTTGATTTTTTCTTTGGTTCTACTTTTTCTCTTTCTTCTACTATTTCTTCCATTGTTTCTTCCATTGTTTCTTCACCTTTCATTTGTTTATTTGTTAGAATCTCACTGACTCGTAAAATTAAGGTTTCTAGATAATTCTTATTTTTTTGATTCTCATTATTTAATTCTTCAATTATCTCTAAATTATGCTCTTGAGTTTTTTCTAATAATTTATGCATCTTATTATTTAATCGTGTTTTTTGTGTATCTAAAGTTTTTACACGTGTTTCTAATCGTTTTATTATTTTTAAATTTTTTAATGATTCATCTTCTAAATGTTCTATTTGATTAATATAATGACTATCATTTTTTTCTAAAATATGTAATTTTTCATTATATTTTTCTAATTGTACCTTTAATCCATCTACATCTGTTGTATAAGCCATTTCTAAATTTTGAACTTTCTCTTCCGATAATTCTAACTTCTTAGTTAATGTTTCTACTAACTCTTGTAAATATTCTATCTTTAAATTATCTTCCAATACTTGTTTTTTCATATAGTCGTTTTGGGTATCTAATTTACTTACTTCTTCTTTTAAATTTCTATTTTCAGATACTAAAGTTTCTACTCTTCCTGTTTCAGAAAGTATCTTTTCGGTATCTATACCTGCGAGTTTTAAGAATTGCATTTATTTTGATAATATATTATTATATAATAATATCCTTATCAGTCGATTTAGATATTTCGTCTATCATTTATATCTATTTTATTTATCATTATTATAAATAATGATTGATAAACCAATATTAAAAGTTTCATTTAAATATTACTATATGGGTTATAAATTAAATCCTAATGCTAAAACACCTGATATATTTTCTAGAATCTTGCCTAAAACAAAATATAATATTATTGTTGATGATTCTAATCCTGATATAATTATATCTGATAAACAAATATGTCCTATTAATAAATTTGTTAAACCAATTATTACTATGTTTCATACTGGCGAAAACTATAGACCCAATTATTTACAATATGATTTCTCTTTTGCTTTTGATAGAAATAATGATACTAGACATATTAGAATAAATTCATTATCATACTATGGATTAAAACGTTATATTAAAAATTATGATCAATATGATGTTGATTCTATACTTAAACAAAAAACAAAATTTTGTTGTTTCTTAGTTAGTAATCCTAAAGGAAAAGTTAGAAATTACTTTTTTGAACAATTAAATAAATATAAAAAAGTTGATTCTGGTGGCTTATATAAAAATAATATTGGCAAACGGATTACTCATAATACACCATGGATTAAAGATTATAAATTTATTATTGCTTTTGAAAATGAAAGTTATAAAGGATATTGTACTGAAAAAATTGGTAATGGGTTTAAAGCTAATACTATTCCTATATACTGGGGTGACCCAACTGTTAAACAAGATTATAATGATAAATCATTTATTAATTGCCATAATTATCAAAAATTTGAACAAGTTATACAAAAAATTATTGAATTAGATCAAGATGATGAAAAATATAAAAATATGTTAAAACAACCATGGTTAAATGATAATAAAATTCCATATCAATTATCTGATCAATTTTATGTTAAACGTTTTAATCAAATTTTAGATAATTCGTTCCTTAGCATCAACAATCAGTAAATCATCCGCAATTGAATATGTATGAGTTCCTAGTAAATTCTTTTTCCAATTCGCATATTTTCTACATATCTCTTTTTCTTTATATTCTGTTCGACTTAATACCTCTATTTCATATAATATTACTGAATAACCATACTTCGGACAACAACATTGAACTGGTCTTATTAATTTATTATCATAACGAAAAATTCCTCCTGCCATTCTACCATATATTTTATTTGTATTATTGTAAGGATGATTATGCCAAGTTCCACTATTTAAATCATATGTATATAAAATTGTTAAATTATTAACATTACCTATACTTGTAAATAACCACCAAATACCATTCTCTTCTATAATAACTGTATCACTCGCCCAAAAATCTTTTAATAATGTTTGAAATAAACTCCATTGATATGGAAATTGTGTTGCTTTATAAATTTCAATACAGCTATTTGATGATGTTTCTGGTACCATATATATATTTTTATCATCTTTAAAAATAAATGGAAAAGATAAATGATAAGGACGTTCTAAAACTTTTACTGGTTTTGACATATTTAAATCTTTATCAATTACTATACACGATATAACACCCTTTTTATAATCATACTCTTCAAAAAATAAATATGTTCTAGAACAAAATTTAAATAAATGAGGATCCGCATAATAATAATTTTCAGGTGATGTTATTTCTATATAATCATTTTTTTCAATTGTTTTATTTAACTCTATATCATATTGTTTTCGTTTTTCTTCATCCATTAATATTTGGTATGCTTTATCAATACTTCCTAAAATTGTATCAAAAATATATGCTAATTGTTTATTTGAAGTATCTGATTTTACTAATTGACGACCAATTTTATTACAATAATTATCATAATTTTTTTGTATATTTTCTTTATCACAATCTTGATTTAAACCTAAAATCGCATAATAATTTTCAATCCCTTTTTCATATATTTTATTATTATGTTTCTTTAAAAATAGATTATATTTATTGATTTTTCGTGGCATATTCTATTAATAATTAAATAGTAAAAAAAATTGAATTTTTTACTATTTAACTAAATATATATTAAAAATGACGAAATTTATTGAAAACGAAATGGTTTCTATTAAAAATATTGAAACTCTATTACAAAATTTATCATTGAATTCTAATATTGATATGAATAAACTTGAAAATGATTTAAAAACTTCTGAAATTTTTGACTTAAGTGAAATCCAAAAACAACTTGTTAATATATCTAGTCAAAATATAACTTTGAAAACAAAACAAAGCTCACTTTTAAAACATTTCAAAGTTGGTAAAAAAAGAACTAGAGAACAATCTATATTTAAAAGACCTGTTAAACGAATTAAAGGATTTAATCAAGAACCTATTTGGAAACATACTCATCATTGGGAATGTCCTAAAAATCAACAAATTATTAAATATACACCATTAGAAGAAATATGGAAAATATTTGATAAATTAAAAAAAACTAATGGACATTCAAAAGAACAACATTCTTATGGAACTATTTCTAAAATAAATACAGATAGCACAAGTATTCCTAAATTGGAACACAATTTTCCTGATATATATAATGATTTAGATCAAGAAGAAAATAATGAAACTAAGGAATATGATGAAAATGCTGAATTAGATGGATATCCTACTGATATTGAAGATGATGATGATTTTCATTATTTAGATTATAGCGACCAGGAAGAAATTGATTCTCTTTAGTTATTATATAAGAAAACATACTAATGCCTTATTTCTGTTATCAATCCTATTGTCGAATGAAAGAAATTAAAGCTAAAAACTTATGCAAAATGTTTAATACAAATATGTTTAATATCCCTACAGATATAAGCAAACTTATATCTTTATATATTGCTGATGTATCAATTGAAGAATATTCTTTTTATATTAATTTATTTAAATCACAATCCAGTCCCTCTTCTAATGAATAAATCTTTGAATTTATTATAATCCGCATCTATTGAGATTTTATTCTTTCTTTTATTTAATAAATTTTTTATACTTTCTGGCACGTCTGTCTCTTTACATAATGCCTTTTCTACTGTTTTATTAAATTTAATATAATGGGCTGTTGACACTATTATTCCTATTGAATTATCATCAAAATTTGAAAGTAACGCATCCGCCGCACATGCTGTGTGAGGACACATTATGTATTTATATCTTGCGGCAAATAACTTTATCACTGCTAATGTTGTTTTATCTGTTGTTGTATAACCAAGAATATCATTCGCAAATTTTTTATTATCATAAATTATTTTTAGACGCTCTAGATTTGATGGTCTTGAAATATCCATCGCATTTGAATAAGTCCTTACAACATCTTTTAATACAAATTTATTTTCATTTATATAAGTCGCAAAACAATTATTTATATTACAAGCACCAATCATTAACTTTATTGGAAGACCTAAACGTTTTGCTATTACACATGAAGTTATATTTCCTACATTTCCACTTGGTATTGATATTATTACTTCTTTCTTTTCTGTTAATAAAAGAGATTCTTTTACTATTATAAAATAATAAAACACTTGTCCAAGCAGTCTACCTATATTTATAGAATTTGCTGATGAAATACCTTCATTTATTTCATCATCAAGAAATGCTTTTTTTACCATATCTTGACAAATATCAAATGTCGCATCTACTTCATAAGCAGTTACATTATCACCTTGAGTTGTCATTTGAGATTCTTGGACATCACTAACCATTCCCTTCGGATATAAAATTGAAACTTGAATATTTGTTAATTCGCAAAACGCATCTGCTACTGCACTTCCTGTATCTCCACTTGTTGCTGTAACAATATGAATTTCACGATTAAAATGTTTCATCATTCTCGCTAAAAATCTAGCACCAAAATCTTTAAATGCCATGGTTTTTCCATGAAATAATTCCGCAACAATTATTTTTTCTGATAATTTTTTTACTTTTAATGGAAAATTAAAAGCATCATTACAAATATTTTTTAAATCTCTATCTGATATTTCTTTTTCTTGATCAAAATGCCTAAATACTCTAAAACCAATTTCTGGTAATGTCATTGATTTCCAATTTTCTAAAAATTCTTCATCCATTTTATTTATTTTTTCAAAAAACCATAAACCTCCGTCACTCGGCATCGGTGTAAATAGAGCATCTTCAAAAGTACTTGTTATATTTTTATCTTTTGTACTTATCAATCTCATTTTATAATATACTTAAATATTTCTATTTTAAATATATATTAATTATATTTAGACTCTTAATTATCTTTTATTCAATTTAAAGATTGAAAAATGACAAAGCAGAAATTGTTAAATCTAAAAAATAAATCATTTATATAATTTAACCAGTCCCTAATTAAATTTATACAAGATAAATAAGAACTATAAAAAATAGGGGCTATTTTGTGGAATTCCGTGACCTAAAATTTATATTATCTATCCTGTTGTCAACTTGAAAATAACAACTTCTTGTGTTAATTTTCGTATAGGCACTCCTTTAATCGATTTTAAATTTTTATTTTATTATTTAATAAGTCCCAAAAATTTATGTTTATCTATCACTTTCTTCTTCAACAGAATTCAGTTCTTCAGTTAATGTAGTTACTTTTCTTGTTAAATCAGCATTTAGAATTTGTAGATTATAAATCATTGTTTGATGGATATTATTCATATTTAGCATTTGATTATAATTTTCACGAACAACACAATAATCACCATATAATTCTTTAAATCGTCTTTTATATTTACTAGAACGACTCATCCAAAAACTACTATTCTCTTCTTCTTCTCTTAATGTAACTTGGACATTTGATAAAGTTTCATTTAATTGCCGAATAGTGGTTTGTAATTTTCTTAATTCTCTAATCGAACTCACTTCTAATTGTTTATTACGACATAATGGACAAGATGAATTATTTTCACATTTTAATAAATACTTTACATAACATTTACCATGCATTTTATGACCACAATTCATAATATGAATTCCTTCATATTTTTTAAAATTATACATTGCTACTTCTTCTAAACAAATTGAACAAGTATCGGCTTTCCGCTCTTGTTTAATTTGTTGTTTAAATTCATTATTTACTGTTCCATATGATATATTAGGTAATTTTCTACCATGATATCTACAAGAACAATTTACTAATACTCTTCCACATTGTTGTCCTGAATTAGGACCAGACTTTAAAATTTCTGTACAATAACTCATTTAATATTTATCGTTATTTATCGTTTTTTATATAAACTTATTTAAATTCAATTTTTGTTTGGAATTTTCATATTATTGATAGTTGTTAATTTTATACCATCTACAAATCCTTTTGCTTTACACTCTTTTGCTGTCCACATATAATCGTGTAATAAAATTTTTTCTAATTCTCTTTTACTTAAGTCTGTATATTTCTTATATAAAGCAACTAATGCTTTATGTAATTTTTCTAAATTTCCTACCTCTTCCTTCATTTCATGAAATTTACCCCAAGTTCCCGAGGATAATTCATGAATTAACATTTGAGCATTTGGTTGAATATATCGATGATGACAGACCATTGACATTAAAGTTCCAGCACTTGCTGCTACACCTTCTACAATTGATACTATTTCATATTCAGATTGTAAAATACGATCAATAACACTTAATGCTGAATGTACACAACCACCATCTGAATTAATACAAAGAAATATTTTATTATTTGATTTTTGGCCATATTTTCTATCATTCGCAGCCAACTCATCATTTGCTTCTTCTAGTAATTGAATTAAACGATGGCAAGTTTTTTTATTTACATCAGCATAAAAATGAATTCGATTATTTTTTCGTGTTACTATATTCTCGTCATGAGTCATGAATGGAGTATCATCACATTCATCAGTTCCACGGGCATTAAATAATAATGATAAAATATCTGCGGCATTTCCGCTTTCATCACTATTTAATCTTCTTCTTTTTCTACTATTTGTCCATTTGTAAGATGTCATTCTAATATACTTTAATACTAAATATCTAGATATCTTTAAATAAATTTAAACTTATTAACGATTTAAACATTTATTACTAATTATTTTTATAATTAGTATAATTAAGTATACATTATAAATGGTAAACGCTTTAATTTTTGGTTGTACTGGATTAGTCGGTAAAGTATTAATTGACTTAATACAGTCTAGAAAATTTCCAATTACCCATGTTACATTAGTCGCATCATCAAAAAGTAAGGGGAAAATTTTAAAAATTTATAATAAAGAATATAAAATAATTGATGCTGAAGAAAGTTTAACTATAACTAATTTAGATATTGTTTTCTTTTGTTCTTCTTCATCATTAGCTAAAATATATTGTCCTAAATATTTAGAAAATAATACAAATTGTTTTATTGTTGATAATTCTAGTCATTATCGTTTAGACCCTAATGTTGATATAATTATTCCACCCGTTAATCAAAATTTATTACATTTTGGAAAAAGAATTATTTCAAATAGTAATTGTACTACATCTGGATTAATTATGGCAATCTTTAAACTAAAAGTATTTGATATTAAAAAACTTCATATTGTTTCTTTACAAAGTGTTTCTGGTTCTGGTTACAATGGATTGAACCAATTATTAAATGAAAGACAGGACGGAACATGTTCTAATCCTACATATAATGCACAAATATATAATAATGTTATTCCTGTTATCGGGAAATTAAATGATATTAATGTTACTACTGAAGAAGCTAAATTAGTTTTTGAAACTAAAAAAATATTACAAAATAATGATATTAAAATTACATCTATGTGTACTAGAATACCAATTGAATTTTGTCATTCACTTGTTGTTCAAATTACATTCGATCAAAATGTTACACTCCAAGATATTAAAAATAAAATGAAAGAACAAAATGATTTAATTATTTCTGATACAATGATCACTCCTTTACAAATTAAACAAAAAAATGAAGTATATGTTTGTAGATTAAAAAAAGAACATGAATTAGAAAATACATATAGTATGTTTATTACTTTTAATAATTTATTTAGAGGGGCTAGTTTAAATAGTATTCAAATAGCCGAAAAATTAGTTGAAATTTATTTTAATACAACATCAACCTGATTACGAAAATTATCTAGTAATAAATTATATTATAGTATGAACTTCAATCAAAAATATGTAACTATAATTATTTGTGTTTCTATAATTGTAATTTTATTATTTATCTTCAAAACAAAAGGTATTGAAAATTATATTGAAAATTTCACAACTATTGGTATTCCTAATATACCTGTTTATGTTATCAATTTAGAAAAAAGTAAAGATAGACTTAAATTTATATCCCAACAATTATCAAAAGCAAAAGTTGATTTTGTTCGTTTTAATGCAATTGATGGAAGAAAATTAGATATTGAGGGCCTTTATGAAGATGGTACCGTTTCTGCTAAATGGCTTAAAAAAGGTCAAATTGGTGTAGCTATGTCTCATATGACTTTATGGAAAACTATTAAAAACTGGGAAGAAGATGTTGCTATTATACTTGAAGATGATGTATATGTTCCACCTGATTTCTGGAAAAAATTAAAAATTATTGAAAAAGAGTTACCTGAAAATTGGGATATGGTATTTCTAGGAGGAACTTCTATTATTGGTAATAGATATTCTAAACATTTAATTACACCTACTAGAGAAGCCACTAAAGGATTATATAATACGGGATTCTTCGCATATATGGTTAATAAAAAAGCATTAAATACTTTAATGGAAAAATCTAAACCATTAGTTACTGCTATTGATAATCAAGTTAAAGATTATGCTTTTAAACATTTAAATGTTTTTTATGCTACTCCACAACTTATTAATCATAATTATAACTTATTCTCTGATAATAATAGAATTAGTGGTAATGCTGATTATCGTACATCTTTAACAAATAATTTCTTGATGAAAGTTAGAAAAGTAATTGTTCTTTAAATGTTAGAAAAAATACCTATAGAAATTATTATAAAAATTGGTAAATATTTGGATCTCCCTACATTTACAAATTTTATAAAAAATGATGAATATTTATTTAAAAATAAATTTATTTTAAAAGCAATTCAAGATAAAAAAAAAATTAATGCCGCTAAAGTAATATGCCACTTTTGGAATAGATATAAAATTAATCATCCTACTTTAAGAGAATTTTTAAGAGATTTTTAATTCACAAATTTATGATTGGAATTTAGTTCAACATCTGGAAAACTAACTCCCCCATATTCTAGAAACATCAACCTATTAATAGGGGTATATTTTAATGAGTCAATATGTAATGGATTATTCATATCAAACATTTCTATATACATAAACCCAGAATCACCCCAATTTGACCCCCAACTATTTTTTATAATCCACACATCTTTATTATTTATCTTTTTCCATCCAACTAATTGAACAGCATGACTACTTATATTATTAGGATTATCATCATAAATAGCACTTGAAAAATTTTTATAATCTTGTTCGTTTCTAATTGGTGTAAATACATAAGTATCATAATCAAAATTAAAAGTCGTCCAAGCCCAACTACTACAAACTCCTCCATATTTTTGGATCATATATTTCATAATAGAACGGTTGTTTTGTAAATTAGATGAATTTCCGGATGATATAAATTTAGTAATTTTTCCAAATAATAATTCATTTACAGGTATATTTCTACAATCTGAAATCAAGGCACAAGGACGAACATTATCTTTAAAATTTTCTTGATTCGTATCTTCTTCGGGAATATCATAAATATCAAAATTAAATGGATTTATGAATAATAACGAATAACCACTAATAAAAACAATTGTTAATAAAATTAATATCATATAAATCAATTTTTTGTATCTTTTAGAAATAATATTTATCCATGGATTTACTGTAAATATTATTATACCAAAATTTGCCAGACATATTAAAAGATAATATATTTTACGATAAATATCTTTTACATAATAATCAATTAGAATATGTTTATATATATATCTAAGAGCAAATGTATAAAATACACCACAAATTATAATACATAATATTTGGAAAAATTTCCCCAATCCTTGGAAAAATTTACCCGATATATATTTTAATAATTTTTTTATGATAAATATCATCGCAAAACTAAATAATGCTATAACTGAATATATAATAGCAGCATATACTCTTTGCTTATTACTTGGATCAACTAAAAATAATTTTCCTAATTTTTTTGCCCCTATAAAATACATACATAATATACTAACTAAAATTACAACAATTAAATATAAAATTAAAATATTGTTTCTTTTATACTTCAATAAATATACTATTATAATTACACATATTAGTAAAATTAAAGATAATATTACCATCGTAATATTCTTAGATTTATTAGTTGTTATATTCCAATAACTACCCGCCCATAAATCATCACATTTATCCTGAGCCACACATCCTGTATGACAAACATATTGATTGCATTTATCTAATATTATATTACATTTATCATATGACACGAAAAAATCACCTCTACAATATGGTAAGGAATCTCTTTCTTTTCTACAATCTAATAAATGTTGCATACTAAAAGTTCTATCCACATTAAAACCATGAATTTTATGATAATATGTTTCTAAACAACCTATTATAGTTGCGACTACACAACTACCACAACTATATTGATTTACATTTCTAGAATTTCTTACCGCATCATAATGTGGATTTTTTTTATTTTTTACTGGATCAAATATATCTGGTAAATTTTTTAATATACTATCATTTGGGATTATTTTCTCTGTATCATACGATAATTTTGCGAAAGTTTTTAAAAATTTGATATAATCTTTCTTTGTTCTAATGTTTTGTTTTATTTTGTCATTTATTTTATGATATAAAGGACCTTTCCAATATATTACGAAATTAGTATAAATTATATAAATTATTAAAATTATGATACCAATGAATTTTGCCGATATTATTTGTTTTAGTTTATTTATAAAATTCATATCTTTATATTAATATATTATATAATTAATTTAAGATGCCTAGAAAAGTTGTTGAAAAAAATTATTGTCATTGTGTTCAAAAAGTTAAAAGAAAAAATCCTGATATTAACCCTTATGCAATTTGTACTGATTCTGTTTATGCTTCTCGAGGATTAACCAGAGATAAAGTTGTTAAATGTGACAAATATTATAACTGGGATAAAATGAATGTTAAAGAACTTAGAGAACAAGCCAAAAGAAAAAATATTAAATTAACTAAAAATGGAAAATATAAAAGAAAAAATGTTTTACTTAAAGAAATAAAAAATAGAAAATAATGTTATAACATAAATGGCACAAGATTTTAGAGTTTTTAAAAAGAAAACAAAGCAATATGATTTATATAAACAATGTCATATAAATCAAACTGTAAATTTTGTTAATCAAAAAATACAACAATATTCTAATTTGAATAATTCTACAATGACCATGAATAAAGCTCTCGAACTAATTAATGACTTTATTGACCCATCTGACCCTGATTTAGATTTACCTAATTCTATCCACGCTTATCAAACCGCAGAGCGAATAAGAAAAGATTATCCTGATAATAAAGAATTTCAAATTGTTGGGTTGATACACGATTTAGGCAAAATTTTATTTAAATTTGGAGAACCAAGTTGGGCTGTCGTTGGTGATACTTTTCCTGTTGGTTGCAAATATTCTAAATCAATTGTTTATTATGATACTCTTAAAAATAACCCTGATTATACAAATTCATTATTTCAAAATAAATTTGGAATATATTCCAAAAATTGCGGAATCTCGAATTTAAGAATGTCCTTCGGACACGATGAATATTTATATTTAGTTCTTAAGTATAATAACAATCATAAACTATCTAACAAATATATTAATGTTATCAGATTTCATTCATTTTATCCTTGGCACACTTCAAAAGATTATCATTACTTTATGAATGAAACTGATAAAGAATTGTTAGAAGATGTATTAGAATTCAATAAATACGATTTATATTCAAAAAACGATTCTACTAATATTAGCGAGGAAACAAAAAAATATTATGATGATCTTCTAAAAAATTTTTTTCCAACCCCTCTTAAATGGTAATAATGTCAATTAATAATATATATATAATAATGTTTCGTTCATTTAATAAAACTATATATAATTCCAAACGATTATTACAACATAGAAACATCGCAATGGGTCCTATTTATAATCAATTAAGAACATCATCAATTAAACCAATGCAATATGTAATGCATCGCCCTGAACCATATTCTTGTTTTTTATTTCCATGTGAAGATAATACTGGATTAGAAAGCATCATTAATTCCAGTTTAACAAATGATGACAAAATATTGGTTATTTCAAACGGCACTTATGCTGATAGAATTTATAATATTTCTAAAAAATTAGACAAGAACGCTTCCATGTTACGATTTAGTAATAATCTAGAAATTGATATTGAAGATATTAAAGATATTTTTGATAATCATCCTGAATTTACTCACGCTTCTATTACTCATCATGAAACTTCTACTGGTAAAGTCAATGATATTAAACAAATTTCTTCTTTATGCACTAATTATGGAAAAAAATTAATAATTGATTCCATCTATTTGAAATAATTAAATCACCAAAATATCAATATATTTTCACCCCTTTTTAAAAAATTCAAATTAAAATTGTTTAATTTGAATTTAAATTAAAATATAGTTGACGTATTAATCAACACATAAATCGTCTTAACTATTTTATTTATAAGACTGAATATAGACAGTAACTTAAAAAAAAAATACTAGTAGATAATAGTAATATAGGTCATATATAAAATGACTGGGAATAACCAATATAATTTCAAAATGTCGAACGAATTCTCGAGTGGATTACTTGGAGGATCCGCTGGAATTCTTCTGACCCACCCCATCGATACTGTTCGTGTTCGACTTCAACACGCTGCTACAAATGGGCGACCAAATGTAACGTATAGTTCAGTGATTAAGAATATTAGAAATACGATTGGGTTTCGAGGATTATTTAGAGGAGTACTTCCTCCGGTGACACTAAGAGGAGTTTCAATGGGAATGAACAGAACTGGATATGAATTTGCTTCTAAGATAACTGAAGATCAAAATAAAACACCTCCAAAGGGATGGAGATTAATGGGTGTTTCGGCATTTGCTGGACTATGCCAAACATTTGGAGATTTACCATTATATAATATTAAATGCCGAGCACAAACTACAAAAGACCCTCGTTTTAATGAATCTTTCAGAGGATACTATCGCATGGCTAAAGAAATAACTATAAAAGAAGGTATCAGAGGCTGGAGTAACGGTTTTACGCCGGCAGCAGCCTGTTGTGTACTGACCTATCCCGTATTATATGGTGTATACGATAAATTAAGAGAAAATAATTTTAGCCCGATGGTTTCTGGTGCTATAGCAGGAGCAATCAGTTGGCCTATTGGATTACCATTTGATACCATTAGAGTCGGAGTCCAAACAAATAAAAATTTCGTTCCTTTTACAAAAGCAGCTCATGATTTATTTAAACAACCATTTCATAATTGGTTTAAAGGATTAGGTGCTACTGTAATCAGGGCTGCTCCTAGATATGCAATTTGTATGTATACTATTGAAAATTCAAATAAATTCTTTAAGAATTAAAAACTTTATATTACATATAATCAATGTATGAAAGCATTAAAAAATAAAAACGTTAAAATTGGAATTGAAGTCATTAGATCTGGATTCCAATTTACCTTATGTTATAAATCAATTCAAGAATTAATTCATTTATGGAATAATGGATTATTCTTAGATTATGATCGAAAAATGACAAAGAATATGAATACTTTTTTTAAATTACAAGCTGGATTTGATATTTTTGATTTTGCTTATACTTATTTAAATAATAAAAAAGACTATACTGCTTTATTACATCACGCTTTAATTACATTTTTATGCTTATATTATCAACACAAAAATCAATTAGCTGAAGGAATAATGATAAGTGGGGCAATGTCGAATCAGATCACTGGATTAGGATTTAATGCATTAAAAATTTTTAAATTAACATCCTATGATAAACGTTATAAAAAAATATA
>Ga0315316_10000142_pt1 | contig 39769 bp, 56 predicted proteins | sample M160m3416metaG_FD_203702 | JGI IMG/M metagenome (GOLD analysis project Ga0315316, IMG submission 203702) | Ammonia-oxidizing marine archaeal communities from Monterey Bay, California, United States - M1 60m 3416 | ecosystem: Environmental > Aquatic > Marine > Intertidal zone | place: USA... | reverse complement strand
CCATTTGAATTGTCCGTTAAGTTGAAACCATACAGCAATATGTGCTACAAAGAACCAAAATATTCCTATTAATATATTACTATTCATTCTTTTCGTATGCTTTAGGTGATGGCATTCCTGAGTAATGACACCATTTTTCGTATTCGTACTCATCATCTGAATGTTGATATTCAGGATGGAGTACATCTACACCCTCATCCAGCTTTTTATCAATCCATTTTTTTGTTAAACTCATTATTCTTTTTCTTATTTAGATACTCAAACCTCTCTCTAATAGACATTCGTAGTACTTTTTTACTTAACTTCTTTTTCATATCTTACTAATATACAAATTTTATTTTACTTATCCAAATATTTTTTACACCATTTTTTATAAAATGAATCACCCATACCCATTTCTAAAATCTTAGAACCTTCGGGTATGAAAGATTTGGAGCGAACATTGTTCACTCTATCAATATGTACATCATACACAACCACCTTCGGTTTCCTACAACGAGGTGGGATGTAAACAACTGTAGTACAATTCATATTAAAACTCTATGTTTTCAGAATCCAATGCCATTTCTTTATCTAAGTCAGAATAATCTGATAAAGATTGGAGTTCTAGCATTTCTGCGTATTCATCGGTTGTTATGTAACCATTATTTAAACCTTCCCATAGGTTTATTACTAATTCTGTTTTTAAAAACGTTTTTATCATTTTTTATTATTTTAGTTAATATCGAATACTTCCATTAAACTTTTTACGGTATGTCCATCCTCACCACCGAACTTCAGTAATGTTCCCATAAAATCACCAGCCCCATTAGCCGTTCTATCATCTATCAGATAGTGTCCATAGTTTAGGTTTTTGTTGTGAGATAGGATTACTCTTTTGAAAGCTGATGGGATGTGTTTTTTAACCCACTCTACCTTATCAGAGGCAGCGGTTGCATTGTACCAGGGAGATGTAGATAATATGTAACAATCATATCTTTCATCATCTACCATTTGTTCCCATAGGGAAATCATATCTAAATTGGGTTTCATTGTACTGAATATATTAGGAACTTTATCGTAGTTCCCTTTGTACAATTCTAAATCTACGTGATTAAGTTGGTCAATTCCACTTTGGAAGTTAACCAACACGCCATCCATATCGAAATAAACAATTTTTTTATCCATTCATTAATTTAAGGTTAGTACTCATCTTTTTACAGTACTAATATACGACAATTAATTGGATTAAACAAGCTTTTAATGTTAAGAAATTGTTAAATTTTTACTTACCCTGCCCTCTATACTTCTTCTTATAATGTTTAGAATTCTTTGAATTTGAATTCTTACACTTAGAATGAACACCAGGTCTTTTCTTCTTATGTTGTTTCGTATGTTGTGATGCTATTACTCTTGCCATAACTTTATTTTAAATATTTCTGTACCTTCTACGGTCACTCCATTTTACTTTACTACTTTTTCCTAAATACGCTAATCTACTGACTCTTTGATTAAATGTATTTCTTTCCCCATTTAGTTGAGGATTTCCATTAACTTGTTGGTCTGTACCCATTAGCTCCAAATAGCTCCTGCGATTGATTGAATTAATGCATCTTCAGATGATACATCTGTTGCCGAACCACCATCTGATACATATCTCCAAATGTTTCTTTCCGCTTGAGTTGTAATTGGTAACTGGTCATCACTTGAATCATCTAATGTAATTCTTTCTACAACGTGAATACCAGGATTACCTGCATTTGTTGTTGAAGCTGCCGATGAATCTGTTTTTGGATACACAGCTGCGAATTGTAATTGTGTTGTTTTTGTAATTGCCATAATTTTCTCCTTTTAAAATTTTATATTAATAAATATGTTGTTTTTTTTAATTAAGTTTAATTGGTTGATAAATTCTACCATCCTCTATTTGTTTATCCATTGGGAATATAGCAAGATTAACTGCCAACTCCTTTGGAATCCCATCTAAGTTAATGTGGGTTTTCTTAAATGATTGATGTACTACTTCACCATCTATCTTTTTAATTTCTTCACCAGCTAACTCAGTCATAAGATGATATCTTTTAAATCCTTTTATTCTTGGATATTTAAAGAAATCTAAATTATCGTAATGTTTAATATCAATAAAGAAGTTGTGTTTGTTTAGTGCCAAATCATAACCCTCTTTCATAATCTCATACAATTTCATATAATCATAGATTGGCCCTGTCATACAAATATCTATATCATCTGTATTTAATGGGTCTATTACATACTTACCACCTAAGTAAAATTTGTAATCTCCTAAATCTAATTCTTTGAAATCTTTAATCCACCCATTTACCTTTTCAATAGGAATTGGTGAGTACCACACTTTAGTGGTTTCTACAGGCCCAAACTTATAATAGAAATCTTTTATCATAACTTAATTTATGTAAATATACAAAATTTATTTTAAACTACCAAATTAATTTCCACCTCTTTTTGATGGTGATGGTCTTGAAGTACGTGTAGTTGTATTTCTATTAATAGATGGTTTAGAGTTTCTATTGATAGATGGTCGGTTGTTGTTAACAGGAGGCCTTACATTATTATTGTAAGATGGTCTGTTATTATTATTTATTATGATTGTATTGTTGTTATTGATTCTTGGTTTGTTTACTCTGATAGTTGGTTTGTTTACTACCACAGGTCTCCTATTAGTATTGGTACGAACTCTATTTGATATGTTAGATGTTAAACTACCCCTTCTACTTGCGTTGTAAACTACATTATAACCTCTATTACTAAATGGTCCTACGTTCCAATTATTAAATGATGAATTGTAGTATGAGTATCCCCAACCATTCCAATGATTCCAATGATTCCATCTATTCCAATGATTCCAACCATACCCATATCCATACCCAAATGGATAATCAAACCAATTAGAAGATGACCACATTTCATATGGGCTATTGAATCCATATCTCCAACCTCTATCTAAACTCCAATAATATTGAGCCACAATACCATATGGTTGTGAGTTCCAATATCTTTGTAAATCTAATCTGAATCTGAAATCTCTGGCTAATTTACGTCTGAGTTGTGTTTCTGATTCTATGATTTCAACATCACCATAGATTGAATCTAATTGACCAGCTGTGTTGAGTGTATTGTACTGAAGTTGTAGTGGAGCACATCCACTTAAAATTATTACTAAGAATAATACAATATTTTTCACTTTATCCTACTTTAATTTTTTTATAACTCCGTAAAAATCTACATTGAATCCAAATCCAGCCCCATCGTAATTATGGTCAATATTAATTGGAATACCTAATCTAAACTCTAATTTTTGTTTTATCGCTTCTTTAACTGCTCTACCACCATCTTCATCTGTAAGTGGGTTTAGAGTATCTAACTCTGCAGATGATTTTGCCAATAAAATGATATCAGTAAATCTACTCGTAGATACTCTGAAATCAATACTATATCTTTTACCTTTTGCTTTGAATGCTACCTTCATATCATGTATTCCTCATCTTTGTTAATAGTTTGGTCTAAATCAAGTGTTGCAGGTGCGTTCTTTCTAATCCAACTATATAATTGTGATTTCCATATTTTTTCAGGAACTATACCACCACCTTGCTTTTTGACTGGAAGTGATAAGAAATCAGATACAACTCCTACTTTTTTACCTTTTCTTATAGTTGGTTGAATATGATATATGGTATTTTCTGTATTATTTAAAATAACATCGATTCTACCATTTAATCCGTTTGGTAATATTTTAGTTAAGATACTCCATATTGTTTTACCAGCACCTTCATGTGTATCTAATAAAATATCATCTGGTACAACTCTATCTCTATCTTTGTTTCTATCAACAGCAATTTGATAATTAGTTAGTACCCAAATCAAATGAACATTATTAGAATCATAACCAGCATCCATTAATGGTTTGATTACATCTGTGATTGATGATACTTTCTTAGCGGTAATATCAAACAATAGATTTGGTAAAGTTTCTTTGTTATCCTTACCACTCAACATTGAGATTAACCACTTATCTTTTAATCCCATAGCATCTACGATATAATGTAGTGATGCCACATTAATTGGGTTTTTTAAATCTTTTGATAAATCTGAAATAGATAATCCTTTACCTAATACAAATTCTTCGAAATGTTGTTTTGGACTCATTCCTTTAGGATTCTTTTTAGGTGGTTTTGTAGATAGGTTCTTACCGAACTTTTTATACCACTTCTTCATATCGTAGTTTTTTACTCCATCTAATTTACCTAAAAGTTTCTTCATATCATCAACATCTCTTACTTTGAATCCTGCGGCATCTATGAAGTTATCTTTTGCGAATCCTTTACCACTACCAGCTCCACCTGCCATAAACAATACCTGTCCGTAAGCAGCTCTGTTAGAGAATGTGATTAGTTTTTCATCTAATTTCTTATCATCTTTAGTTGGAATATCTTTTAATGAATCAGATGATACATCTTCGTTTTTTACATCGTTGTACATCCCTTTAACCCATTCTATGGATTCTTTGGATTTTTTAACCTGTTTACCATAATCCTTAAAGAATATTTTGATGAAATCATCTTCTGATTTAGATTTATTTATAAGATAATGAATATCACTCATCACACCTTCTTTAACAATACTTTCAGGAACACAATTAGGAACTCTCTTACCATTCTTCATCTTACCACCAACTGCTTTATATCCCTTCCAACAAGCTTCTTTGAGTTCATCATACCCACTACCAAATGGTGCTGATTTACCATTATGATTAGGAGCTACAGATTCTTTTACAGGATTCATATTTTTATCAGTTACATAATATGCAGTCATCTGTCCACCCATAGAACCACCTCTTTGTAATCTTTCAACTTCTTTTTTAGCATCTTTGTATGATTTGAATACTTTAGGTGGTAATTTTTTATCTCTTTTTAAATCATATCCACCAACTAAAGCTTTACCCTGTCCTCTACCTAAGTTACGAGTAATGTAATATTTAGCTTCGTTTACTGATTCTTTTTTCAATCTACTCTTTTCTCTACGGCCTCTGTTCTTAGATTCATCTTCGAATCCAACAATCTTTCCACCTTTGTGAGATGCATCTTTCCCATCACCATTACCATAAGTACCTTTTTGTCTATTGTACTTATTTAGTTCTGCTCTATACTTCTTTGCTTTTTTAGATTTACCGTACTTTGCGTACTCTTTTTTGTAATCTCTCTTAGTTTCTTCTTCAACAGGTTTTGCATCGTTAAATGCCTGGTCTAATTGCTCATCTTCAGTTTTAGGAAGTAATCTAAATTTAAGGAGTGGTTTATTATTGATTGTGATATCACCTTTTTCGTTCTTACCGATTGATTTAACAACGATTCTTTTGTTTTTGAACTTACCACCCAATACAGTATCACCTACTTTAATAGGAACTGTTATATTTTCTCTGATAACTTTATCTTTAACTAATCTTTTGTATAAATCAATTCCGTTACCTTTTATATCTCTAGCAGATGATTTTCCCTCAATACCGTTTATTTTTACATACAAATCTTCTAAGTATTGTAGTTTCTCTAAACTTCCAAGTTTTTTAATTTTGTTAGAGTAATCTTTTCTACGATTCCACATATGGGATTTTAAATCCATATAAAAGAAATCATTTACTCTATCCTCATTTACAGATTCAAGTAAAGTATTTCTAATTTCTTTTTGTATGTATTTTTTTAAATTCATTATCTTCCTTTATATGGAAATTTAACATTTAGATAATCTTGTCGTTTTTTACAACCGCAATCTTCTTTACCTAATTTATGAGCAATCTTTTCTGCGAGTATATCTAACTTCGTAGCGGAAGTCACTTTCTTAATTGTATCACCTAAACCTTTTGACTTATTCATATCCATTCTCAATTCTTAAATGTAGTCCCTCTGAAACTAATTCAGTATATATTCCTTTTATCAATAATTCATCATCCGATTCTTTAACACAACACTTTCCATTATTATGAATTATATGTGTTATAGAAACCGATTGCATATATGGATAATTTAAATACTTTTGAATACATCTGGTAACGTGTTCAAATGAGTTTACATCATCATTTAGTATAAATAGTTTCATATATTAAAAACTGATTCAAAGATTCTAATTGTCGACACCAAATCATCTAATTCACATATTTTTGCTTCCAATGGTCTACCAGTTACATCCATAACGTAAACTATCCAACCACTAACTGATTCCACTTCCGGACTCAATTGTTTTACTAATATTTTCATTCATATTCTCCAAATCTTTTAACATCGAATGGATATGAGCACACTTTTCATATTCCTCTATATCCGTAAAGTATTTTAATAACAGATTTAACAATTCGCTTTTCATTCCGTTATCAAACTCATCACTCCACTTAAATCCATTTTTCTTTAGGATTCTAAACGCAGAATTCATTACTTTGTTTTCGTAGTTCATTTGCTTATAAATATGATTTTAAAATTAGTGAATTAGTTTATTTACATATTTTTGTACTTCCGCATCAATATGTTCCCTAACTAAGTGGGTTTTTATCCTAACATCAGGATATTTTGATTTCAATTTATCAACTGCTCTAACGTTCTTAGATGAATCGTCCATAAATGCAATATCGGTATATCCTTTTTTGATATGTTTTTCAATCCAATCTGATTTATCTTTTGGATTGTTACTACCCAATGCCACAACATAAACTTCCATATCAAACTCATCTTTGAAGAACTTTCTGATTGGGAACGCAAGTTTTCTTGCAGTAAGTATTGTAACCTTTTTATTTGGGTTATCCAACATTCTTTGTAGAAGTTTAAAGTTCTTTTGGATTACCTTTGGGTTATTTAGTAATTTATTGAAATCTCTAAAATCAAATACATCCGTTGATTTAGAGTTGTACTTTGCATATTGAGCTGGGTCTAACTTTGATTCAGAACCATCTTTGTGTTTTACATAGATAAATGCCGTTGATTTAGCAAGAGTATCATCGAAATCAAAAACTCTGAGGATTCTACCACCCTCATTTAGAGTCTTTATTTCGTTTTCAAACACTTTATTTATAAAATCTACTTTTCTCATCATACCCTAATATACGAATAATATTTCAATTATCCAAATTATTTCTGTTAAAATTTGTTAAATTATTTTGTTACAAGTAACTGAATTGCATATATAATTAATGAAGTTGCAAGTAATTTCATTATTGGGTCTTTAGATACAACCTTCTCTATAGCAGTTTCGTTTTTACAACATTCCTCAGTAGTTGGTTTTGTGCTACCACACCCAACCAACAATGTACTTACTAAAAGTACAGATATAAGTTTCTTTCTCATTTTATCTTCCTATTAATTTTATGGTCTTTCCAAAACTTATTGATTGTATTTTTTAAATCTTTATACAATTTTAATGCTTTTTTCTTTTCTTCAGGTGTTGTGTAACTCATATACCCAGTTGGTAAAAAATCTTTCATCATAGATGGTGGTATCTGATTGTACTGAAGTGTTTCTCTGATATTTGGTGATGGATGGTACTTATCAATACATCTACCATCTAATGTAGTTGGGTTTTTACATTTATTACCAAACCTATCAAAGTAAATTTCTTTTAATTCTCTTTTCTTTTTACCATCACAATGTGCTTTTTGAGAGAATCCTTTTGGGTTGTTACAATCAATACTTTTTTTGTATTTGTTACTCCACCCTTCGTTCTTTTGAGTGTTTCTGGCCTTCATCTTTTTCACTCTTTCTATTTCAGCTTGTTTTAATTTTGGAAATATCTTTTTAGCTATCTTTTGAATCTTACCAGGCTTTTTAGCTATCTTTTCTGAGAACTTCATTTTTTGTTGTATCGATAATTCAGATGGAGCTTTCTTCATCATCTTTTTTATCAATATATTTTTTGCTTGTCTTATCGCTGCTTTTTGTAAATCTGAATTAGAACGTTTTTTCTTCATCTTTTTGATACGTTTCTTCATTCCTCTTTTAAGTTTGGATTTTGATTTACGAGCTAATTTTTTTCTAGCCGCCAATGACATGGCTTCATTTAATGATATTGAAATCATTTTATATACTTCAATGGCCTTATCTCTTTTTAGATGTAATGTAAATGTAGGTATTTGTACATCGTTACCGAACTTATATATTGCAGCCGCCCAACGATGATGTCCATCTATTATGTAATTATCTTTAGATATGATTAAAGGTTTCATATCTGTAGGTTTATCGTATTTCTTAGCAACTCCCTTTACCTTAGATGGTATGAGTTCTTTCTGTGATGGTTTGAGTTCTGCAGCAAGATTCATTCCTTTGGTTACTTTCACTTTGGATTTGGCCATAGAAATAGCTTTACCCAGATTTTGGGTATTCACTTGAGGCATATCTTTTCTACTATACTTCGGCATATATTATTGTCCTACACCATTGAAATAATATTAAATGTTAAACAACTTCCAAAAAGACTTGTTTCCAAACGAATCCAACCATCAACACTCATTTTTTGTTCATCACCTTTTCAAGTGATTTGAATGTCATCGGATTATCAGAATCATCAACTTCTTTAAGGGACTCTATGACCCTTCCTATCTCTTGATGTACTATATCTTTAACTTTTAATTTACTTCCTTCAGTTATGGTTTTACTCCCATATTTCTTTTCAAGAAGATTAATTAACTTATCTATCTTTTCCATTAATATCCTCTTTGGTTAAAACTAGCCACTTGGACTAATTTGTTTCTTCTCTGTTGTTCAATTTTGAATTGACGTAATCCTTCATTCATATCTTTTTCATATAAAGATTTGTTCTGAGGATTTGAAATCCAATCTTTCCAACCATATTCTCTTATATTGTTCATACGGTTATAAATATGTAATTATTTGGAATAAAGGTTATTTACTACGTTTTCCTTTGTGAGAGTCGATTCTATCTAAGATTTCGTTTAGAAGTTCGTTCTTAATGAATCCAGCCATTGATGCATTTTTGAGTGCTGATATCATTTGAAATACCATAAATGGTGCTATAATTGTTTCGGATAACCAAGATGTACCCTTAAATCCTAATTCGATTGATAATATAACGGTGAGGATTACCACCCACGCAAACATATTTTTCAAAACTTTGAGAGCTTTATAGGTCTTGAAACCCTCTCTTTTCATCCCTGCGATTACTCCGAAGAATCCATCTAACAATAATACTAACATCACTGCCATATATTGTTCTGCATTACCCATTGTCAAATCCATAAGGTAACTTCCTAAGAAAGCACATAGAGATGTTATCCCCATTCCCCCTATTAGGTAGGTATTTTTAAGTAAAATCATCTTTTCTTCCGCTATGTTTAACATTGTTATTAAGTAAGTTATTTTTATTTAGTTTTTTGCGAATTTCTCTATACCAGCGATTCCGAAACATCCTAATGTAATCCATACAAATGAATTGTATATAAACTCATTGATTACTAAATCTTTTCCGAAATATCCTGTTGTTAAATCTACAATTGCGAATATAGTCATTACTGCGAATGACATAAACCCAATTACATTTTTTTCATTGATGTCGTTATCATCTTTAAATATGTTTCCAAAAGCCATAATTTTTCTCCAAATCCATTTCATAAACGTAACTCCTTTCTATCGATAAGTATAGTAGATGTTAAAATCCACTCATTATTATTTCATCTATTTTATTTTGAACTTCTTCTCGTGTCGCTGCCATCTTAAAACTTAAATCAGCTTGATACCGTTTCTTTTCTTCATCGTACTGAAGAATTAGTACAGTAGGTACAACAACTACTTTCCATTTTTGTTGTAACTTTGGTTTTTTTGCAATATCAATATGTTCAATCTCACAATCTTCCAACTCATCAACCCAAGTAACATCGTTAGCCTCATTCCATCCTGCATTAAAATGCAATACTACTACTTGAGCTCCTAATAGGTTACTAAGTAGTATGAATGGTATTAATAAAAACTTTTTCATATGAACCCCTTTTTATCGTAGTTTGTCTATTTTTTCTTCAATACGTTTCATATCTTCTTTAAGTTCTTGAACGTCCTCTTGAGTAGTCATAATTGTTTGACGTATCAATTGGTCTTTCATATCGTATTCCATTCTAGTTACATCTGGTGGTGGTGCTATTGGAAGTTCTTTTGCTTCTTCTATATCCGCTTGTAAAGCGAACCACATACCTACTACTGTTGCAACCCCAACTAAAATCATAGCAATCGTTTTTAAATCTAATGTAATTTTAGTTTCTTCTCCTATTTGTTTTGCCATCTTTTTACCCCTATAATATTATAAAGTTAACACCCATTGAGAAATCGTACCAACTACGATTCCAATATTTGTGGTATTTACCTTCTGTAAATATTCCTAATGATTTTGTGAATCTATATCCAAATACTAAACCACCTGAATAATCTATCCAATTTCCACCATTGTACTTATGATAACTGTATTGTTTATCACTTTTTAGGTGATAAGGCAGTAAGTTACCCCAAGAGTGTAACCAAAAATCTTTACTATAATAATAGTAATCGAAGCCCAATACTAAAGAGTATTCCCATTTTTGAGGAAGTAATGCTCTTTCTCTGGCAACATAATCTGATAAAACTTGTGGAATAACGACAGCTTCCCATACTTCGGTACTCGTTGCAACCACATTCCCAGCTGGATTTAAGTATTGAATGTTATCTACATCAGAAAAATCTACACCATAACCCATTTCTTCGATTGCTAAATTAGTAAAGTGAATATCACCTGTCTGTAATATCCAATCTGCTAAAGGGTCGAATCCATAAGGTTCTGAAATTCTCTGTACTGCACCTACATTTACTGAGAACTTTCTGTTGAATTTATGTCTATATCTCTGAGATGATTCAAAGTAGTTAATATCTGCAAATGCATCTTCTAAATACTCAACTTTTAAAACATACTTATCAGCAATATATCTTATGAAGTGGTCTTGACTAAGGAATGATTTACCTTGTTGCCTTCTATAATCTAATTCAAATAGATATTCAAATCCTTTTGATTTACTACCGATAGTTGCGGCATCTGAGAATGAGTTCTCAGTACCATTTTTAAATCTGTTTTGAATATTTGGTTCGTATCCAAATCTTTGAATTTTTCTAATACCAAATACTGCTGAATAATCATATGGTGTTGATGTTCTAGTTGATGTCAACCCATCTGTTACTGAATAACTTGTTACATCTGAAACAGAGTTATTACCATTGAATGCAACATAGAATGTAGAGAACTTAAACTCTCTTTTTAGTTTCTTCTGAAATTCAGATGGTTTTTTTACTTCTTCTTTCTTCTGTTCTACACCTGGAAGGATTACTTTTGTATCCTGTCCTAACATAACGAAAGGTAAACATAATAATACTATAAATATTTTTTTCATTTTATCTGTTCTCCTTTATAATTTTCTTATTGTATATGTTTCCACCATACTCTATTTGAAGTAAGTAAACAGCATTTGGATAGATACTTATATCAATCTCACTTTGTTTAACATCTTCACCACTTTTTAGTACTCTACCAGTCAAATCATATAAAACATAATTTACATCTTTCAAAGTAGTACTTATATTAATTTTATCAGATGTTGGATTTGGGAATACAGCGATTCTGTTTCCACCTAAACTTTCAACATCTAATGGATATCCATCTACACAATAATCATATAGTGATGCACAATCTGAATCCCATTCTGTATCACAACAGTATTGGTCTACATCAATTACCCACGCATAACAAGGATTGTTTAACCAATATGGTTCACCTGGTCCACCAACACAACCTGCATCATATAAACAAGCCGTTGAATCAGATACGTTTGCGTTCGGGTCATAATTGTAAGCTGCTACATCCGTACATCCTACAACTGCCGTAATACAACTTCCGTTATCAACATTTGCATTCGGGTCATAGTTTACTGAAGTTGAATCAGTACAACCATACACAATCGGAATACAAGGATTCGATAAATCGGTTGCTGATACTTGGTTTACATTTGCCGTTGGGTCGTAATTAAACGAATTAACATCCATACAACCATATATAAATGGTACACAACTTCCGTTATCTACATTTGCGGTTGGGTCATAATTAAATGATGTTGAATCCATACATCCATATACAATAGGAATACAAGGATTTGTGAAATCCGTTGCTGATACCTGATTGGTATTAGCGGTTGGGTCATAGTTTAATGAGTTAACATCCATACACCCATATATAAATGGTTGACAACTTCCATCATCTGTATTTGCTGTTGGGTCGTAGTTGAACTGAGTTGAATCAGTACATCCGTAGATTCTAGCAATACACGAACCATCATCCGTATTTGCTGTAGAATCATAATTAAATGATGTTGGGTCTGTACAACCATAAATGATTGGTACACAACTACTATCGTCTGTATTAGCATTCGGGTCATAGTTAAATGAATTCGGGTCTGTACATCCATAGATAAATGGAACACAAGTACCTGGTGTATTTGCTGTAGAATCATAGTTGAATTGTGTATCATCCATACAACCTACAACTACAGGTACACAACTACCATCATCTACAGTTGCAGTAGAATCATAATTAAATGCCAATGGATTCATACATCCTTCAATATAAGGAATACAAGTTCCATCATCTACATTCGCATCAGGATTATAATTTAATGAAGTTGAATCCATACATCCTTCTACGATTGGAATACAATAATCACCACAATAAGGTAATCCTGAATAAACTGTATAGAATGGGGCTTCAAATGATTGTAATGCATCTGCTCCGTTATTAGAGAATGGATTCTGTCCTTCTTGTAATAGAACAACACTATCTGCATTTTCTAATGTAAATGAGTTTTGTAAAGTTTGAAACTCTACTTGTTGATTTGATTGTTGAGGTCCTTTAACTTCGAAATAGTAAACATCTACTTCTTTATCTGTTTCCAATTGAATTTGGAATGATTGTTCATATAAACCTGGCCCCATTGTATAAGTTCCAAGAGGTACACCACCTTGTGATACACCTAAGTATGAGTTACCCCAACCATCACCACCAGCATCTTCTATAGTTAATGTGTAATCACATTGTTCTACAATCGATTGTTTTGTTGCTGTTGAATCATAGTTAATTGAGTTTGTATCCATACATCCATAAATGTGAAGTGTAGCACAACTCCCATCATCTACGTTTGCTGAATCATTATATTCTTGATAATCTGGGTCTGTACATCCGAACACATCAGGAATAACAGGACATGAAGTTGCCATTGTTTGACCTGAATAAAGTGTAGTTCCAAAGTTTGGATTAGTCATTTCCCAAAGAGTATCACCAGCACAATCTTTTATAACAACTGTACCTGGTCCAGATGTTTGAGTACCACCCATACCATCACCATATGTATCTGTAAGGATTAATTCAAATCCTGCTGTTTGAGATACACAAAAATTGTAAGTATAAGTTTGTCCAAAATCAGAGTAATCATATTCACCTGGTAATACTTCTTGTAAAATACCACCACTATTCATAGTCCAACCAGTTTCACTTGGCCAGTTATCTAATGTGATTTCCATTGTGATTGGATATTCAGTTGCTGGGTCGCAAACAGTTACGTTACAACTTCCATCATCTTCATTAGCCCAAGGGTTAAATGCTTCTTGAGTTGAATCTGTACATCCTGATATACATGGTGTTGGTGTAAATGTCATTGTGTCTGATACTGAACCATCTGCGTATTCTACATATGCATAATGTTCTACTTCCCAATTAGGTGGCATTTGTCCGTTACCTGCCAACATTCCATAATTGGTAGCACCTGGGTTTACACCTTGTGTAAATGGCCCCCATCCTTCTTCGTTACCATAGATTACATTGACTGGGTCACACCATTCGTTTTCCCATTCCCATACTACTAATACTTGTTCACCAGCTGAATTGGGCCCATTTAAACATATCTGATATGTGGTTTCATTTTGAATATTACAAACAGGTGGTGCACATGGGTCTAAAACAAAAGATGTATCATATTGAGTAAAATTTCCCAATGCTGTTATATCTAAATCTAATATTGTGTCTTGACACTCATTTGATATTCTTATAAATGCCGTTGTGTTTGAATTGTTGTTTTGTGGGCCACCTTGCCAACCATCTCCGTAAGAATCCAATAATGAGATATCGATATCTCCTGAATCCGCTTGAACTACAGTTGACCATAGTTCAAATGGGTTTTGAGGTTGATAATTAACTAAGGTATCGCCTGTTTGAGTTAATAGTGCGAATGATTCACTGGGAGCGTAGTAATCAAACTGAACTTCCACTTTGAACCAACTGTCGTTTGATTGAGCCATTCCGAAGAAAGGAATCATCATTAACAGATAAATTAAATACTTTTTCATAGAAAATTTCCGTAAATGTTATTTGGTTATACTTTTTCTCCTATAAATAGTAAAAAAATAATTAAAAATACTAAAATGATTCTATAAACTCACTAACATATCCAAGAGCTCAGATTGTGGGAACATATCGAACTTATCTTTTCTAGTATTTGTATGTGTCCACATACCTTTTACTCTACCATAATAAGCATCTTCGTTGAACTCAAATCCATCTGCACCTTTTTTCTTAATTTCCTCTACTAAACCTTTTCTAACATCAATTCCATCTCTATCTGCTATGTAAAGTATCCATAAACGAAGTGCTTCGATTTGTTTATCTGAATATCTGTGCCATTCTTTGAATCCTCTGAATGGTTTATCTAATGTTACGATTTGTGATTCAACTGCCGTAGTTCCTGCATATGTTTTACCATTCTTTAAGTATCCAAAGTTATTTACTTCGATACCTACAGAATGTGTATGCATATGTTGTGAACCATTCTTTCCTAAATGCCATCCATAATGTCCTTCAGGAAAGGCTTGAACCATAACACCATCGTACTTATCATCATTTCCTTTGATTGATTGACCACCTAATACGAATTCGGTTGCTACTGCACCTCTACTATCTCTACCCCAATGGTCTACAGTTCTGTAAGGATTCTGCCATCCTGCCGTATGGTGTAAGAAACAATATTCTTTTTTTGTGATTCCACTTTTATATTCACCTGGCGGTAAAAAGTGTCTATTGATTACCAATCCGTTTTCGGTGGTATATGTTTTTTCTGAATCATCAGTTGTTGCTAATCCCATACAATCCCAAGTTCCAGGCCCTACTAATCCATCAACTGTTAATCCGTTTAATTTTTGAAACTCTTTTACTGCAAACTCTGTACCTTTACCAAAGATACCATCTGCTCCAATTCCTAAGAATTCTTGTAACAATTTTACTTCGTTACCTCTTGAACCTACTTTTAACAACATAATTTACTCCATTTGTTTATTATAAATATAGGAAGGATTAAGAAACATACTCAGAAGGTATAACCCACTCTGTACCAAACGGGTCAACTATTGTAGTTTCTTGCTTTTTTTTGTCTACCGATATGACTATCACCCTCTCTCCAATTGGAAGGCAACCCTTGTGGTTGTTGAAGGTTTCTTTCATTGTAGTTTTTTTTCTTTTGTTTTGCATTTCTGATTTTATTTCGTTTTTGATTTTCGCTGTGTTCCATTTCTGAGAACATTTCGTCTAAATCCTCATAGGCATCATAATCAATTTTCATCTTTCTCCTATTTAATCAAATTAAGTTTCTCTATTATATTTAAAAATTCTTCTACAGTATATTCTTTAGATTTTTCATCTTTGATTTTTATTTCATCTAATGTATCAGGATATTTATTTACTAATCTTTCAAAAATTCCAAAACCTTGTTCTGCCCAAAAGTTTTTAAAAGAGGATTCACCCAATACATTTGTGGAATATTGTACACCTTCATCGGTGTCATCTGGAAGTAAAATATAATACATCATAACACATATAACTATACTACTTTCTGTAAATTAAATTATGTTCGTATGTTTTTACCCTATTCACAACCACTCTATATATGTCCACTTCAAACTCACCAACCTCAATATTAGAGGACTCAAGTATGGTAGATAGTTCGGTTATTAATTTATAAGAATTTTCTGATAATTTATTTGCATCAAAACTAACTTCTATATCAGAATCCACATCTACATTGATTCTTTTACTCAAATCAAACTGAGTATCTGGCTGTTCTTTTTTAATATATTTTTGTACAATATCTTCATCTAAATCAGTAACTATTACATCACACCAGGGTTCTAATATCTCTAACAATTTTTCATTGCAATTCTCTATGTTAAACTGAATATTATACTTTGGTGGAATTATTGGTTTCATCAATGAATCATGTTTACAATAGTGTCCCCACTTTCTAAGGAAGTTACGAGTTGAACGGATATTTTGTGTTAGCCATTCATTTGTTTCTCTGTTCTTCATAAACACTTCACCGTTAGGATTTCTTTCAGCCCCATCTGCAAATCTACTACCTCTACAAGTCATATGATATACGCAACCACCCCAAGTCTGAATAAACTTATATCCGTTCAATTGGAATCTGTTAAAAATATCTGTATCTTCTTTTGATTGTGGAGCGAATAGTGGGTCATGTCCATTGATTGATGTAAAATCTTCTTTGAAGATGAACCAGGGAGCAAAAATTCCTTCAGTTTGTTTAGTTGCCTGATTCATCTGTACCTTTTCAAACCACTTTAATAATTCTTCTTCTTTGAATTCTTCAGGTTCGATTCCAAAATCTACTAACATCTTTTCAGGCCCATCAGGATGTAGTGGTGGTTCGATTCTTGTCAACGATACCACATTCATAGGTTTGATATGTTTTAGTACGAAATCCAATGCTTTTGGCATAAGATACATATCTGCGTGATAGATTCCTACAATCGGAGTATCAGCTATCTCAACTAACTCATCATATAGAATTGTATGTCCTAATCTTGTTGGCCCATCATTTCTGATTGCTTTGAAGTTTGGGTCTTTTACCATCATATCTTCACACCATTCCCAAGTTCCATCGTTACTGAAATCATCGGCAACACATATGGTTGGTTCTGGCCCACCGTTCTTTCTGATAGAATCATAAGACCACTTTAGGTACTTTAGATTATTCCTACTCGGTTGAATGAAACTTATATCTTTTTTACTTAGCATAACTTTAATCTTTCTTTAAATTTATTTTCACTATACTTTTCTTTATATAGTTGTTGTGTTAATATACAATTTTCTTTGTAAAAATCCAAATCATTCCACAACTTTTTTACTAATTCTCTTGCTTTTTCTAAATCACCATTTTCTACTGATAGATGTGGGTGAAGTAATCTTTGAGTATCTAATTCTTCATATCCAACACAAGGAATACCTACATATGAACAATTAAGTGCAAATGTACCAGCGGCATGAGTTCTCATCATATGAATTCCCATCTTACGTTTGTTTAATTCTTTTACCCAATCATTCCATTGTAGATATGGTAATTGGTTGATACCCAATTGTTGTTCGTTAGGTAGAGCTCTACCCATCTTTGGTTGATAGATTTCATCTGTAACTGAGTTAGCTAACATAAATGAATCAAACCCACCATACCAACTAACCATATTACCACCAATCATAATACCACTTCTATCTTCAGTTGGTAACTCACCAACTGCTTCTGAAATCATTAGAGATGGTAGTACTCTTACATCTTTGTGATTTGTTAATCCTTTATAGTATTTTCTGTCTTGCTCATTATGAGTAAAGATTATATCAGATTCTATTAGATTATTATAATAATGTATTTGTTTTTCTAAATCATAATCTTGGAACAACCAAAATGGGCCCTCTTGCATTACACCCACCTTATCACACATTGTTTTTAAATGTTCAATGTTTACCGCAGTTGGATTATTTTTCGGAGTTATAGCAATTCCTAAATCAAATTTTTCAGTGCTATGATACATTAGATTCATATGTGTTGCATCTAATGAACACATCCATGCAAATTCAGTTCTCATATTAGGATGATTCTTATCAATCTTTCCTTTAAACTCCATCTCTGTAAAAAATGCTATCTTCATTTTATTTTCCTAAATTTTGAAATATCCATAGTAACATCGGTTGGTATGTGATTTGGTTTAAATGCTTCTTTAACATTTGGTTTAGTTTTTACAGCCAAATCATACATTGATTTCATCTCAGTTCCTATATTATAAACACCACTCATATCCTCATCAATCAAATCTACCATTTGTTTACAAATAGTTTCAACATAATCAAAATTACCTAACTGATTAACCCAAGCTTTATCATAGGGAAACGGATTAGGTTTATGACCTGGTCTGATTATTAGATAATTTTTTGATTTTAGTTCTATATAACCATCTGCTAATAATTTTGTATATGAATACCAATCCTCATTATGAACAGGTATATCTTCTTCACTTCTACCATTCTTAGAATTAGCATATACATAATCAGTTGATATGTGAACTAATTTTATATTATATTTATTACAGAAATCTACCAATTTAGATACTCCAACATAATTTACATCCCAATGAGATTTCTTATCAGATGAGTATGTATCGGTATTACCAACACAATTCACTATTACAGGTGGTGTTGAATATCCAACTCTACCTTCATGTGGTAAATCAATGTAGTTGATTATCTCATCCTCTAAGTTAGATGTTAGTAAATCAAATCCGTTTTTTCTACATTTGTAGTCCCAGCCGGTCTGTTTTACCATCTCTTTACCTAATAAACCATATCCTAATATTAGATTACCCATTTTCTTTAAAGTATTGATTTACCCAATAGATTACATAATCAATATCTTCTTCTGTCATCGCTGGATGAACAGGTAGTGATATTAATCGTTCCCACTCTTTTTCTGCATTTGGCCATTCTCTATCTTTATGAGTTAAGTGTTTTTGAATTATCTCATATTTGTGTAATGGTTTAAAGTGTACAGAAGTATGTACATTTTTACTTGCAAGATAATCAATTAAATCACCTCTATGTTCGGAAGGTACTTTTGCGCAATAGTATTGTACTGTTTCAGTATGTGGTGGTCTTTCAACGTGTTCACATAGCCCTTCGTTATATCTTTTTTGAACGTGCCTTCTCCAATCTAATATTTGTGGTAACTTTTTAAGTTGTTCCAAACAGATTGCTGCATTTATATCAATCATATAACATTTGTATCCAATCTTATCTACTTCGTAATCCCAAGTGTAACCTGGTTTACCTGTAACTGTATCTTCTTTTGCAACTCTGGAATATGTAGATGATACACCGAACCAAGTCATCTCTTTTAGTTTGTTGTATAGTTCTTCATCATCCAATGTAATCATACCACCATCCCCACAAGGCATTGTTTTAACTGCTTGAAACGACCAGATTGCAATATCACCTTTAAGTCCTGCTCCTTCAGTATAACAACTATGAGCACAATCTTCAATTATCAATCCATCATAAAATTCTCTGATTTCATCAATAGGTGCTGGTACACCTGCCTGATTTACAGCAATAATTGCTTTTGTATTTGGAGTAATACTTCTTCGTACATCCTCAACATCCATATTCATTGTATATGGGTCTACATCAACTACATTTGTAGTTATGTTTTCTTGCCATAATGGAATCATTGCCGTTGCCATAAATGATATCGTAGGATTGATTACATCACCATCTTTGATATCCAAAGCTTTCATAACCAAATCTTGTCCATGTGAGTTGGATGTAACTGCAACTGCATATTTTGCTCCAACTAAATCCGCAAACTTCTTTTCGAACTCTGCAACTTTAGGGCCTTTACCCCACCAACCACTTTCAATAACTTCAGTTAATGCTTCTATTTCTTCTTTACCCCCATACGGTCTTAGTACAGGTAACATTGTTTTTCTTATTTTCATATTTACTTTGTTTTTAATACTTTTATAAATTCATCTACATCAGTATCCAACGCCTTTAGAACTGATTCATTTAGTTGATGGTTCTGTCTTATCACCTCATCTAAACTTATTCCTTCGTTGGCCGCTCTTCTTCTATCTTCTCTCGTTCTCATTAATCTCGAACCAGCCCAATTGTGGTATATCAAATCACCATAGATGGCAAAATATATTGGATGTAAATTTGTTTCATTACTTCTTTCTAATGCAAACCAATCAATATTTTTACTTCTTATCCAACCATTAACACTTCCCCACCAATTAGAGTTCTCAACTCTGATTGTACATAGTTGTACATCCAATCCATCTGATAAGTACTCACCTTTAAATGCGTAAAATACAGGATGTGGAGTTTTGTAATTCAAATCTAATTCATGTCGTGGTTCGTGTATAGATAAAAACCCATGCTCATCTACTAAATCAAATAAGGATTCATCTACATCCTTAATAAAGAATGCATCAGAATCTAACTTTACAACAATATCATTAGGTTTTATATTTTCTTTGATATGTGGTAATAATAATTTATGTCCATCTGTATTGTGGAACTTTTTACGAGGGTCTGATATAACAACATCAAAATCGTTACTATAATCTTTTAAATCTTCAGGCATATTTGCATGAGCCATATAAGTTTTATAAGGAACTTTTAGATGTTTTTTCAGTTGTTCTAATTGTATATCAATCCAAAATGGATTTTCATAATGTACTGATAGTATGTGTATTGTTCTATTCATATAAGTGTTTGTATGTTCTTTCCATCCAATACGATACGTGTCTATCGTTTTGTGGAATTGCGTTAAAATGATATACCCAACCTGCATTTAAAAAATGTAGTTCATCACTAAACCAAGAGTGATTGGGTATGTGTAATAAATTCTTTCTAAATAAATCTTGTAGATTGTATCCTTCAGATAATTTGGTTACTTCTATATTATTTTTCTTTAACATAAAGTTTACCATAGTTTGACCTGTACTTGCTTTTATGGTATCTCTGTAATGTTTTATTTCTTCACCTCTGTTTAGATATAAATCTTTTATCTCATCAAAGAATGGTTTATGTTTTTTGTTTACAACTACAAATCCAGTGTTAAAATAATCGTATGGTTTTACCAATGGTTCATTTGGAAACATAGCCTCACCCCATCCTCTTACACTTCGAGTTACCCACTCATAACAACCATTGTTTACAACAGCAGAATATTTGTGATTAGTTTCTTCAAAGAAGTTGGGACAATCAGGATGAACTATAGTATCTGCATCTACAATTGCAATCTGGTCGTAATCAATCTCATTATGTTCTATAATATCAAATACCCATTCTCGTTGCATTATGATTGGGAATGTATCTGAATCCATAATTGGTTCAGTCCACTCTAAACAGATAACATCGTTCTTATCACACCACTTCTTCCAACTCTTTACTGAGTAATGATATGGTGTACTTCTTCCGTTACCTAAATCAACGTTTGGTATGAATACTACATTCTTCATGATACTGCTCTTCCTTTCATCTTTTCCCAATCTCTATCTGTTCTAACATCATTGTTTTTACAATCAACTGCTGTTAGTATTCTTGGTGATACATTTAAATCATGTGCTAATGATATCATTGCTTTCAAATCTTTAGGAAAACAATGTCCCCCATATCCAAAATCACCATCTGGTCCTGGTACTGCCCAATGTGATTTACCTAATCTTTTATCAAATGTAGAATACTCAATCACTTTATCGTAATCTAATTCTAACTTTTCACATATCTGATATATTTCATTTGCGAATGATACTTTAGTAGCTAAAAATGTGTTTGTTACATACTTAATCATTTCAGCATGAGTAGAACCTGTTTTGATAATATGAACACCAGGAAATACTTTGGTGTAAATTCTTTTAATCTTTGTAGTAGTTGGACGTGGCCCACCTAATACAATTCTATTTTGATTCTCAAAATCTTGTACAGCATTTGCCTCAGTTAAGAACTCAGGATTAAATACAATACTTAAATCTTTGTATTTTTTATTTAATCTTTCTGTAGTACCAGGTACAACTGTTGATTTGATTACGATATCGTGATAACTTCTTTTATCTAAATCATCAAGAACACTTTCTATAATAGAAGTATCACATTCACCTTGTGAATTAGTAGGAGTTGGTAAACAAATGAAAATTGTTTTACATTCTCTAACTTGTTCTAATGATGAATTACATCTTGTGTTATCCAAATCATATGTATATACCGTAAAGTAATTTTTAAACTTTTGATATATTGCGTTTCCTACGAAACCCTGTCCGATTATACCGATTGAATCCATTCTAATAATTTTATTGGTTTTAATGTTGCGTTATGTTTTTTCATATCTTCTAATTTATCCAAATCGTAAACACTTTCTAAATCAATCAAACTGATTTGATTAAAGTATGAATCTCTAATTATATTGATAGGAACTAAATCATAAAATACTTTATTTCTTTTTTGACAATTTCTTAATACAGTTCTAATAAACCATTGAGGAATCTTTTCAAAATCAACTTCACTTTCTGATAACATTTCTCCACTTAAAGTAATGTAACCATTTATATTTCCGTTATCATCTTCTAATATGTGAGTTAGTGCAGGTGTTAATCCATTTAAGAAACCACTACTTAATGCATCTCTAAAGTTCTGTAATCTACAATATTCAGGATGAAATATCTTTACAAAATAACCATCACCAGCATAAACTGCTCTTCCTTGATTTACACCATCCGCTATTCTATTGTATTTATCTTTTACTAATGTTAGTGATTCTAAATCTAATGATGTTGATTTGATATGAGGTCTAAAATATGGTAATCCCCATTTGTATGGTTGAAAGTTAAATGGATATCCTAAATCAGATTCTCTTTCAAAGAACTTTGATACACCATCCCAATCTTTTTTATCTCTATCAGTATGTGTATTCTTTCTTGCAAAGTAAAAACGTGGTTCTAAGAACTTATATCCATCAATAGTGATACAATAATTTTCTAATATGTCATCATCACCAGCTGCACCAAAATAATCAAACTTCTTTCTATTAGCATCAAATATATCAATACCGCTTGGAAATCTTACATTTTGTTTTCTTAACTTAGATGAAATAATTATATCCAAATCATCATTATCTCTAACACCCATAACAGTTAAGATGGAACTCTGACATAAACAATATTCATCTCTACTAACACCCATTTTATCTAATTTAGATAAATGTTTTATTTTTGATGTTAATTTAGATGTTCTCATTATACCATCTAACTTTCGAGGTGAATCATAAATCTGAGATGTTTCCATATAAAATGGAATGTATCTCTCACCTCTAATTAATCTACCAACCATAGCAAGTGCTCGATGGTAACTATGTTTTATAAAACCGTTACTAAACTCTACAGGATTATTTTCTAAGTATTCTGATAACTCATCATCATCCATTGGTTCTAATGAATCATAATATTCTTTTGTAAGATTATCCCATCCGATATTGTGATGATTTTCTACACCTTTTCTAAATCCTGCAATCATACAGTTATAGTATTGCCAAGTTTCAGATGTTAACTCAGGTGTAGGTGCATCCTTCCAATATGTAACTAAATCTCTAATTGTTTTTAGTTTACCATTTAATGTTACGATTTGTTTACTGATACCACCATTGGCGATTTCCATATTCAAAAAGTAATCTAAATTTATCGGTGAATATACCATAACTATTTTCCTATGTGTTTACCCATACTCACAAAATAATCATTATTTCGTGAATCACCTTCCAAATATACAAAATTAAATTGATTTTTCCAAGCAATATAGTTAAAACTTAACTGGTCTCTTTTTGAATTATGTTTGATTTCACTCCACCAATCTTCGTTGTGTTTGATGGTATCTAAGTGGTTGTGATTTCTAACCATTATAGGTGTTGTGGCCAATCCGTTTTTTGTAGGATACCCTTCCATCTGATATCGTTCCATCTGTTTCATAATAAGAGATGGGTTATCTTTCCAATTTTTAATTCCTTTATGTGGATTTCTTTCAGAGTTAATTTTACCAAAGTTAAGAATAGTTTCAGCTTCATCATAGATACAATCTCTCGCATCAAATACTTTCATATGGTCATATAACTTATATGGCTCACCACTACATAGTGGTCTGATATCTGAATGGATTTTTATGTTACCATCAATCCATACACTCCAATCGTACTCACTCAAATATCTATGTGGTAATACTTTGTACTTTTTTGCATTACGATTAGGGTCTGTATAAAGTGGTGTTGATTTCCTAACTTCCCATATATCGGATTTTATATCAGCATCTGTATAACAAATGTAATCAACTCCATCCATTTTTAATTGGTCATCTATGATATTATCATATCCACCAAATATTGATGTATAAACTGCTATTCTCATAATACTCTACAAATTAAACCTTCACTATCTGCCAATACTTTATCAGATGTAGCGTTAGTTGATTTCGACATATAAAAATGTGTACCTGCTGGGTATCCTATTTTACTTACTAATTCTATTCTACCTGAATTTATTGATTCATCTATTGCCTTTTTCAATTCAGGAAATAAACCATAATCATCGAATGCAATATATTTAGTGCCTAAGTTTATTGCATTTTCAATATCTTTTTTGATATGATTATAATCGTGGATACAATCAATTATTACTAAATCGTGGTAATCAAAATTCCACAGATTATATGCATTACCATGTATAAAATTTATGTTATTGTGTTTCTCAGATAACTTTTTAGCTGCAATTACTCTGGGTAAATTATACTCTAAAGTTGTTACTTTATCAACAAAATGAGCCACAAAATATGTAGTATGTCCTAATGATGTTCCTATCTCTAAAACTGATTTAATATTGTGATACTTAATAAAATTATACAACGCCTCTTTCCACTTTTTGGATGTTGTTGTTTTAACTTCCCATTTATCAGGTAAATCATTTAATACTTTTGTAACCTCTTTGTACATATAGTTTTGTGATTTAACTATATTAGATTTTAGTTGATTCTTTGGAACACTAAATGTAGGTGCATAGTTTGATATAGTATCATTAACACCACATTGATTTCCTACATTAAATTTAGCTTTAGATTTTATATACATCTGTACTCTAATATCAATGTGTCTTAAATCCAAAGCTTTTTTAAATTTAAACCCACTATCTTTTTCAGAAGTCCAATAGAACATAGGTAAATCATATTCATCTAATTTGTTTTGTATCAAATCAACTGAATCGTTTTTATATCTGTTTGCTATTAGTAATGTACCAAAGTTACCATCTGTATGTTCTTTGATAATTTTATCACCTAATTCTTTTTCCGAATCACTCCAATAAATTTCAGGCTCAATACCATCAAAGTTATCAAACTGCCAAAACTTTAGAATCTGTTCTAATAAAGGCACATCTTCTCTTGGATGTTCATACAATTTATAGTGGTCATTGAATACTTCACCTACGAATTCATCAATGAACCCATCAACATAAGGATTATTATCAAATATCGTATGAACTACTTTAAACGGGTCATCCCACGAGCTCCAATTGCTTTCTAAGTGACCAAATAAATGTTTTAGTAACTTTGGTGACGGAATCCATACCTTACAATCAGGATATTTCTCTTTTAACTTCTTTGGAAATGCTGATACGATTCCCCAATCACCCAACCCAAAACAAGTTCTTAGGATTACAAAGTTTTCTTTTCCTAAATATTCATCAGGTATGTATGATGCATCATCTAGTGAAAAACCTACATTTGGAACTACAGCTGCATTATGTAATTCGTTATCTACTGTTCTATAAAATATCATATTATTGTTTCATTATATATTGATTTAACTCATTAGCAGTATCAACGGCTGTTGATATTTTACCTGAAAATACTGAATATTTACCTATCGATTCTTTTTTTACAATCGAAGGTCTGGCATCATCAAAATCTCTGTTTGCAAGTACAGTTCTTATAGTGTACATTGAACCAATATGTTCTACCTCATTAATTCCAAAGAAATGTTTTAGTGATTCTTTGAACAATGGAAATTTTGTTATTGTTGGATTCTTTATTAATCCTTTGTTTAAAAATGGTTTTATGTTATCATCAACTTCAGGATATTTACCAACATTTGTTGAATGTATTGCATGTACAACATTACCAACAACATGGTAATCTGTATCTGAGTATGGGTCTATACAAGTAAATGGCCCATCCATCACAACAATACCTTTACCTTTGTATTTAGTTGGTAATTTTACTACTGGTTTTTCACATACTTCAAACTGATATATTTCATCTCCATTAAACACTTCATTTAAATTTGAATATGTACAATTTATAACATAATCATAATTCCAATCATCGTTGTATGGAGTTCCTAATCTTAAATCTACTTCCGAATTATCTAAATATTTTTTACAGGAATTATATAGTTTACAAGGGTCAAACAATCCCTCAAAAACCTCATATAGTTCCGCAACATTTGATGTAACTAAATCATTTTCAACTACTCTGTAGTGTAAATCACATTTATCCATAAAATTTATATACTCATCAGGTGATACCTTAGAACCCATAGATGCTATTGCATAGAATTGCTTTGTATCTTTCATCTCACATTCATTAAATACATCCGTAAATGTGTTTGTCCCTTCCTTTGAGGTTAATGCAGTTTCTATACTTCTTGGATAGTGATATCCTCTATGTAATCTGTATTGATTTATAGAACTAGCATTTTGTAATATATCATCATTTTTTTCAAATAAAACAACATTTAAATTTTCACTTAATTTAAGAGCTGATGTAATACCAAATATACCAGCACCAACTACGGCTACTTTTGGTTTTCTAAAATTTAAATCATCTAATACTTTTTGTGATTCTAAAGCTAAACGATTATTTTTAGTAAAGTTTACATTACCATTAAATACATTATAAAACATAGAATCTAATGGATTTAGATTTGTTCTAAAATCATATGTTTTATTATTTACAGTAAGAGTTTTTTGTTTTTTAGGATTAGTTCTATCATATCTAAAATGTACATTACCAATTCTAAATGATTTTTGGTTTACTCTGTTATGTTCAAAATCAATTTCACCATCTAAATTATAACCTAATGATAAGGCCATATAGATGTCGTGATATGTTAGGGCATTAAAAATAGTATCACCAAATGAACCATACTTTTTCCAATCAAAGTATAATGGATTGTAATCTAAATTCTGTGTCCTTAATCGTCTGAAGGTTTCAGTATATGTGAATACATCATCAACATAAACTTTTACTTCGTACTTATCAGCTAAATCAAATAACTCTTTTGATTCAGACCAAGATAATGTCATTGGCTTTTCAACGAATACATTAACACCATTTCTTATAAACTCTTTACATAATTCATAGTGTGAATCTACTGATGTTGCGATAACAACCCATTCGATTTCATAAGTGATATCCATATCCCTACCAGTAAAAAACCTAATATCATACTTACCATCTAATGTATTATGTATTTTTTTACCGAAGTAACCTTTTCCTATAATACCTATTTTCATCATAAAGTATTGTAATAAGCATTTTGTTTCTCTTGTCTTTTGATTTCTTTCGGATGATATAATGCTAAATCTTCATCAATTGGTAGATGTGATATTGTTTTGAATCCTTCTAATACTTCATGTACTTTATTCACCCATTTTATATCATCAGATTTCTTATATAATCTATATTGAAAATCAGGCCAGTTAACCCAACCTTTTTCATCTACATTCCATCCCCACTTTTGGATATGTTCATCGGTTAATCCTTCGACTGTATTTACTCTTGGAACTAATACAACATCTACAACTGTAGTATTTTTTGTTAGAATCTCATGTAGATTTTCTATCAATATTTCATTTGGAATCTCATCTGCATCGATTTGGAATATCCAATCACCACCACAAAAAGAATTTAGTTTGTTTTTCCAATTAGCGAAATGCCCATCGAACTCATCTTTGAACCATTGGAATTCAGCATTAATAGATTTTGCTCTTAGAAATTCTTCTATTCGTTTATCACCATTTTTAGAATCGTATAGAACTACGATTTCATCTTCGTGTCTTTTGTGTTTCAAAAGAAATGGTATGAGGTTTTGTATTTCTACAAACTCATTACATACTGTAATTGCGTAACTTATTTTCATAATTTATTTATTTTGTGCAGCATCTCTCCTTTGTCTAGCTTCTTCTTCTATTTGTTTTCTTCTCGCATCTCTATCTGCTATCTTATCAAATTTACCCCAATCATAGTTAACTGCTTGAATAGATTTAATATCTAATAGATTGAATGTTCTATAACCTGCTCTTAATTGTTTTTCAGTTTTGATTTCTGATGTGTAGAATACTTTAGAACCCTCATTGATTTGAATCTTAGCTAAATCTAACTTTTTAACTTTAGATGATTGAGATACAACCTCATCATAAATTTCAGATATTTCTTTTATTTTGTTAGGTGGTATTGCATCTAATGATAACCCATGTAGTTTACCTTCTGTTGTATTAGGCCACTTTGGTTGAAGAACGAATACTAAATATAGTCCTGTAGATTTATCTCTCTTTTGATACTTTATCTTAACCACCATACCCCTCTCCATCTTAGTTTTACTAATTGGAGTAGGGTCTGATGTTTTTCTTAGATGGGTATTGTAAAATCCTGCCACTATTTAACCTTTTTTAATTTTGGTAAATTAACCTTTGGTGTTTCTACTTTCTTTTCAACTTTTTTTAATTTTGGTAATGATAATCCAACCGTTTGAGGTTTACTATCTACATCTTTTAGATGAATATCTAACACTTCAGCCATTTTATCAAATGTAAATCTTTCTTTTGTGTATTGTCTATGTTTTCTTGATTTTTCTAAATACTTTTTATAGTTTTTATGAATATCTTTCATAGTACCACCTGCAATTGAGTAATCAATTGTAAACCACTCAGAATCTCTCAACAAAAATTTATCAGCGGCTGATTTATGTACTTTATCCATTTTACCTGTAATACAAGAAATATATTCAGGATTTAAGAAATCCATATGTCCACTCCATGCTGATACTACCATCGGTTTACCACTAATAGTTGCCTCTAATAAAGGTCTACCAAATCCTTCACCTCTCGTAAATGAAACGTGAGCTTTTACCTTTGGGTGATTGTATAATGCATTTACTTCTTTATCTGTTAAATCAGAATGTAGTAAATAAACGTTTGGTAATCTACCTGGTAATTTACTTCTCATATCTTTAATTATTCTTCGGATACGATGTCTATCAGGTAAAGATGTTCCACCACTACTTGTCTTTAGAATTAGAGCTGGTGCGTTCTTTTTGTTAGTAAATGCTTGTAAGAATGTCCAAATCAATCCACTAATGTTTTTTCTATCATGTTCAAAATCACCCTTCAACCAATGTCCTACAAATAAGAAACAAAATGATTCATCAATCTTAGATAATGTATCATTTATTCTTGGTTCAGATGGTGCTTTGTTATCATAAATCTTAGTATCATATCCTTCGAATAATACATCAATTTGTTTTTCACATTTTAAAGTTCCAAGTGTCTTTCCACTTTTTTCATCTTTTTTATCAAAGACTGTATTTTCAGCACATTGTTTTGAAAAGTTAGATGAAACTAATACTTTATCCATACGATTAATACCCTCTAAACAATGAGCTGGCATTACAGTTGTTTCAACACCTGCAGTTACACCTATATTATAATCACCTACAGGTTGAAATTCATTAGGAACTGTAATCTGAATCCAAACATTTGGTTTTGATGGTTTCTGTTCTGGTATATAGATTCTGTTTAATAAATCATCATCCTTACCTACTTTAAGTGCATCCATTGGTGTATTACCCCATCTCTGAGATAAGATTTTAATATCCCAATCAGGTCTTACTTTTATTAGAGCTCTTACGAAATCTCTACTTCTTGAACCATATCCACTTCTTGTAGATATAGGACAACTAATTACACATACTTTTTTTATACTTTCCATAATACTAATTCTGTTTTAGGTTTCCAATTTTTAAATGTAGTATCGATTGCCTCAATATATCTCTCACCCATATTCTTAGCACTCATACCAGCTTCCTTTGATTTCATCCACTCTGAACCTTCCAATCCACATTCTACTCGTCTATCTGTTTTGGTATCATACCATTGTCTAAGTGCTTTTGCAACATCTTCATACGAACATCTGTCATCAAAGATATATGGTGTCGGTGGTGAGCCTTGTAGGGAACGATTTGATGGCCATACAGGGATTACCCAACTACCCCAACTTAAATTTTGTGGTAATCTCTTTTTATCATGTAGTGAACCTAATTCAACATAATCATCTTCAGTAATGTACTTACCATCGATAGTAAAGTTACATTGGTCTTGTAACCCACCTGTAACGTTAACAATGATTGGTGTTCCTGCATTTACAGATTCACAACTTGCCAATCCAAACCCTTCATTAGATGCAATATTAAGATTAACATCACACATATTATATAATACATTTAAATCATCTGTACTAAACTGAGAATTGGTAAACATTACATCATAATCAGGACAAATATTTTCAATTACTTCTAAAAGATTTGTTCCATTTTCATCTGATACTTGTGTATGTAATAACAATAAACAATTATCTGATTGTTCTTTTGGTAGTCCATCACAAAACTCTTTATAAGCTAAGATTAAATCACCAGGACTTTTTCTTCTAATGTTACGATTATTCCATAGAGCGATAAAATCTTTATTTTCAGGAATATCTAACTTACGTCTCATTTCTTCAACTAATTCTTTACCATCAGGAAGATGTTTAATTGGTTTGAACTTTTCAGATACTCCATGTGGTATGTATTTCATTTGCCAATCTTCATAATGTTCACCATACTTTTTCATAACCCTACGATTAATACCGTATGTTTGTTTTGAAATACTCATAAGTAAATCACAACTTCCATAGAACGGAGCGTTCCACATTGGGTCTGGTAAATCATCCCATATGTTTAGATACATAATTGGAACGTGTTTACGAATCTCATCTTCCATATTATATAACCAACCCCAAAAACGTGGGTCTGTAAAGTGTAGGATTGCATCCACAGGCTCATTAATTAGAATCTGTCTAATTAAATCAGGATTACCATAACCACTTGATGGTATGATTCTAACTGATGCATCAGAGATACCTCTCTCTACATTTACATCATCAGATACATCGAAAAACTTACCCTCATCAGGATGTTTCACCGCTGCTCCAACTTGTAACCAATCATATTTATGTGCTGTATGGAGAACCATCTCCTTTGACATTGTGGCGATACCACTATGTAATCTTAAATCATCTGATAATAGAAGTATCAGAGGTTTTTTCTTTTTATCACTCATAACTTGTTTTCTCTTTTCTAATAAATATAATAATTAATTTATATAATTAACTTTTTTGTTAAATCTTTCTAACATCTTTTCAAAGTGTTTTTGTTCTGATGGTTTGATACCACCAAAGTAAAACAATTTGTCTGCGTGTTTTACAACACAATCATACTGATGTAGTGTTTGGGTTGGATGAAATCGTTGTCCATAATATTCATCACTCATTCCACTATAAAGGTTTCTAACAGTATGTGCTGGATTATATTCGGTATATCTAAACCCAAATTCAATTGCGTATTTCCTAATATATTTTTCTCCACCATTTTTGTTACCTCTTGTTATAATGTTAACATCAGTTCCTAATTTTTCCTTTATTGTGTACAGAAACTCTCTTAACTTTCTAACGTTCTCATACTTTGGTGAACTCAGTATTGCTACGTTCATTTTTTTGTTGTTTTTTAAGTTGCTTTTGTACCCGTTTCCAATATCTTTTTGTAAGACTTTTCTTAAACCAGTTCGGACCACCATTCCAAGCTCGTGCGATTTCTTCATATGTACTATTTTTGTTGTGATATCCATTCACAATGTGAAACATTTCAATTGATTTCTCTCTACTCCATCTATCCTCTAATGTATATTCTAATTCAGAGTTCTGAATATCTAATATACGATTTACTTCTCTAACCATTATAGGTCTGATTTGTAAACAACCTGCTGCTTTTTCTCCTTTATGATAAGCAGAATCATTACCCTCACTTTCTACCATAATCATCGCTTGAATCAATGGTTCAACATCTAAGGTATATGTTGGTTTTACAAATGTGGGTTCAACTATCTCAACTTCAATCTTAGTCGGTTCTAATGATTCAACCGATTCTATGTATGGTTCTGAACCACCCATTCCAAATGAAACAGGTAGTAATAATAACATTAACTTTCTCATACTTTATGTCTATTTTCTTTTGGGCATTTATCGTAATCATTTTTGAATGGACACCACTTACAATTCTTATTGTTTTTACCAGCCATTGCAGGATACTCTGATTCAGTTCTATAAGAACCATCCTCATTGAATGAGTTCCTAACGAAATCTTCGAAACTTTTTGTAATCTTATTTAATGTAGGTTTACCACTAGCAGGTTCAAATGTTTGTACTCTCTTTTGAGCGAACATCATTCCTTCCATCAACCTACGTTTTACGATAAAATACTTTGTACTGATTTTATCAATTGGATAACCATATTGTTCTGATAAGAACTTCTTATATAATACCAATTGTGCTGTTTTGGTTTTATCTGCTTTCATCCATTTGTTCCAACCATTGGTGGATGTTTTGATATCCCAAATCTGTAGTTTGTTTTCGTATGTATCTTCAAATACCAAATCTAAGAACCCCATCATATATACATTGTGTGATTCTAAAGCTTTGGAATAAATAGGTAATTCAATAGCCACCAACTTCATATGACGAGTATTGAAGTAATCTAAACGATTCTTTGTAACGAAGTTTAAGATGTTGATTCCATCCTCTAAGAATTCTTCCATCTGAGATGGGTTACTGAATTCTACAGATGTTTGGTCTCTCATCTTTTTATACTCATCAACCATACTTTCATATAACATCTTACCTAAATCTAACTCACCAGCTTCTTTAGGGGATTTGTTATAAAGTACATCTAACCATTCTTGTAGTGTTTCATGCATCGCAGTCCCAAATACAAGATGTATGGATGGGTCGAATGTTCGGAGTCCATCCATATAGTTCAACTTCCATTGATGAGGACAGTTGGCATACATTGTATATTGGGAGTACGATACTTTTTTATCAGTAGGTTGTGGTTCTTTTACCCCAAGTCTAAAGACATTATTTATCTTTGTATCTTTCATATGTCTAATATACGAAAATTATTTGAAACTACCAAATTTTAATGTTATTAAATTGTTAAGTTTTTACTTAGCCCATTTCTTTCTTTGAACTATCTGAGAGATAATTCCATATACTGATAAATCCTCATAGGTATCTTGTATATTCTCACCAACCTCATCAGGTTGTCCTAATACAACCAATTGCTTTAATCGTTGTATTTTATCATTCTTTCTAAACCACAATCCAACTAAAGATAATTTAATATCTTCATCAGATTCTAAGTTAGTTCCAACAGAGATGTTACCTGGCCCATAGTTTCTTTGTTTTTTACAAAATGTTTCATACATTTCATCCAAAATCTTTTGAAACTCTTTTGTGGTTTCAGGATATAATCTTTCACAATACTGAATTGCAGTTTCTTCTTTTTCTTCTTTCAAAGTTCGTTCACCTCTGTGAACTACTTTTGTTTTTGCCTCTCTTAGTATCTCTGCCATTATTCTTCAATAGGTAATTCGATTACATCTTTTGAAAACGCTTCTCTAAGTTTATCAACACCTTCTTTAAGTTGTTCTATATCTTCACCATAAATTTCAGTTGGATATTCACCATACCCAACAATGTCGCCATCAACATTATATTGAACTTCATGTATTCCACATACCTGTTGACCATCTATTTCATATTTTAAAACTCTAAAGTTCCAATAAGATGGGTCGTTTTTGATATCTAATCCTAATTCTAACTTATTAGAATTATCTGAACCAGATGCTGCTGTTTTTAAATCTTCACTCATTTTTTTAATAATTTTTTTGATTCTTTTTCTGTTAATCCATATTTCATAAGAATATTAATCACATCATCTTTTGATAAGATATCTAAATAATCTATACATTCACGTTTAGATACACCGTACCAATCAGATAGATGTGATAACATTTCTTTATTATGTTTACCTTCCTTTTTACCTTTGATGTATTTATCAAATGTTTTTTGTTTAGGTAGGTAATCAAAATATACCTTATAAACATCTCTAGCAGATAATAACCCAATAGTATATTTCTGTAAGATGTTTACGATAGGTAATAACCCCATATTCATACTTAACCATCTATTAATGATAAATGGTGAAAAGGTTTTCTTATCCATATCAGATAACGAATTCCACTTTACCTTTTTTTCTTTAATACCAGATAGGTGTTCAAATATAGTTTTTGCCTTTGCCATTAACCCAATAGTTCTTTTGGTAAAAATCTTTCAGGAACATTACCACACTCTACACATCTGAGTACAGGTATCGGCAATAATGTTTTTTGACCTGTAGGTGATTGAACCGCAGGTACTTCTTTAAACATCTGTACTTCTTCAAAAAATACACCACCACAATTATCACATTCTACAGTATCTAATTTTGTAGGGTCTAATTTTAGTTGGGCTTGAGGTGGTTTTTGTTTATTACCACCCATACCGATTACTTTTCCTTTTTTTGCCATAATTACTTATTTTCTTCTACAGATGATTTTCTGTAATCTGTTACTAACTTTTTAATTTCACCAATAGCTTTTCTAGCTCTACCTTTAGATGCTTTAGTTGTACCATTGTGATTTGTTTCAAATTCAACAAATAAATCTTTTATCTGTTCGAATAGTTCATTTGATTTTGCCATAATTTCTCCTTTTATTGTTTTATGTCTATTATTATTTCTAACATCATCGCCATAATGTTAATCTCTTTATCCACTACAGATGCATCTTTGTATTGAGCATCTGCAATCTTTAGTATAGTGTTACCCACTTTACCATTTGCGTAATCATCTACATTATCATACATGAATCTGTAGAATGGTGTAAAATCTTTTACTTTGGAATCAGCTATCACTTTTCTAACGGATGTAAATGTATCTTTTACACTTCCATTCGATTTTAATAAGTTTAAAACTTCATCCATATAGTTTGCTTGAATTGTTGATGTTTTATCAATCTTCAACTCACCTTTCACTACTTGTCTTTGAGCAGCGTTGAGAACTCTACGAATATCAGGATACCCACTATTCACTAAAGTTACCAAATCACCCATCTCATATTTCACTTCTTCAGTATCTAAGATATGTTTCATTCGGATTGCCACCTCTTTCTTAGATGGTGGTGTAATTCCAAATGTTTGACATCTACTCTGAATCGGGTCAATCACTTTCTCTACATAGTTACAAGTCAAAATGAATCTTGTAGATGTTGAGAATGTTTCCATTAGATTACGAAGTGCCGCTTGTGCATTTGGTGTTAGATAATCAGATTCATCTAAGATGATAACCTTCCATTTTCTAAAACCAATTGTTGCTGCAAATCCTCTAATCTTATCTCTTACTGCATCTACTGAGTTTTCATCAGAAGCATTTATATACATAACATCACAATCAATCTGATTTGTTATGATTTTTGCTAATGTTGTTTTCCCAGTACCTGCCTGTCCATAAAGAAGTAGATGTGGTACATCTTCATTCTCTATATAAATTTTTACTTTTTCTAAGATATGTTCATTACCAACATACCCTTCCAATGTATCGGGTCTGTATTTTTCAACCCACAATGTGTTTTCTTTTCTTGTCATTTCTTATTTTTTATGAAATACAAATATTGGTTCAAATTTGTATGATTTACCGTCATACTCTACTGCATTTTTAATTCCACTCTTAGATGGGTCTAACCCAACCATTCGTGTCATTAACATCTTTAGTTTACCTTTATACTCACAACCTAATTCTTCTAAGATATCAATTGAATCTTGTTCTAATGGATAGTAAGTACTTTCACCTATTTTGATATCAGCAATATTCCATAAGATGTATCTATCATTTTTCATATAATCATAGATTGTAGTTAGAGTTGGTTTGAGAAAATTATCTCTCCAATCTTCATACTCCCCATATGCCTTAAATGATTGTTTTTCATCTTGTGAATATTGTTCTCTATTAAAGTAAGGTGGTGATGTAAATGATATATCTAACTTACCTTTGTACTTTTGAAACTCAGGATTGTTTTGAATCAACTCAGAGCCATCTTGGAATACTTCAAAAGTATTTGATTGTGGTTTTACATCAAAGAATGATGTAAGTTTATCTGAATAATCATCAACACAATTTTTGTTATAGAAGTTTGCAACATACTCATATCTTGTAATACCTAACTCATCAATGAAATTATCAGGATTAGGGTCTGTACCGATATAGTGAGTTTTCTTTCTACTACTCATTGCTCCTATGATTCTACCACCCCAACCTGCAGATGAATCGTAAATATGTAACGGTTCATCGGTATCGATATGTGATGTGTAGTTTTCATAAATCCACTTCGCAGTTAATGCTGGAAAGTTTACCGCAGGTTGTCCACAACTTAATCTGAATACTTGTAATATCTTAGGAAAGATACCTGAGTCTTTTTCATACCATCTTATCTGATATGCATAATGTTGTGTTGTACCAGCTTCAGATGTCCAACTATCTGCAATTTCATCAATATTTGATAATTGAGTATCTGAAAGATAACCATCATCTTTTAATTTCTGTACCTGTTCTGAGTTTAAATAAAGATTCTTACTACCAATATATTCTTTGTTGAATGTACCGAAGTTTTCAAGAGTTCTTGTGTTTACTTTTGAAATCCAAATAGCTAAATTAGAATACTTACCATTAAATACTTTTCCATCATGTACATCTTTGATAAAATCAATAGCACCTTGTCCATTCCAAAAAGGATTCTCATCTCGTTTATCAATAACTGAACGTGACCAAGAGTACATTGAATCCCTCTTAACAGCTCGTTTCATAATTCTAACAAACTTTTCTTCTAACTCTGGGTCTGAGAAATGGTCGTATATAGATAATCCACCATCCGCAGATTTGCCTGTTGAAATCTTTGTTTTCAACATTGTTGGAAAGAATTGATTTACTACTGATGCATCTTTGTTAAAATTCTTAATAATACCTAATGATAAATCATCCCCACTTAAATCCTTTTCCCAATAATCTGCAGGATTAGATTTAAGTTTCTTAAAACTCTTAATGATACCATCCTCATTTCTACCAATCACAGGTGGTGTTCCAAATACATCCCACTGCTCAGTAACTTCTTTTCGTAAAGTTCTGGCCCAATCAGTAAACTCACCATCAGTCATTTCTAATAACTGATGATAAGTTGTGTTTGATTGAAATTTGGAAAATTGTGACCTTTCGTAAAAATGATTCATTCTTATGCCTGTATTTGAACTAAGTAATAATCTGATATGTAAGAATCAACTTCAAAGTGTAGGTGGGCCAAACCATCAGTTGAAATCTTCAAACTAGCTGTTTTTGCATCTCTGTTTGCATTTAGGATTTCTTTTAAGAAATCTGCAGAGAAAGAGATTGGGTCTATATCCCCATCACACTTACAATCAACATCAATAGAGATTCTATTGGTATTGATATTTGAGTGTCCAATAATTATTTTACCACTACCACCTTTACATTCAAACGTAAAGTTCTTTTCATCAGCTAAAGCTCCTTTTGCTTTATTGAATCTTGTAATAAATGTAGAATCAATTGTAACATCCACATTAAAGTTAGGTAATTGTTTTAAATCAGGTACTACAGGAATAACTGATAAATCTGCCAACATATAAGTTGCAGATGTTCCTTTATCTGAAATATTAAGTGATACTACTTTACCCTCTACATTTGTAGTTGATAACTCAATATCGTTTTCTAATACAGATAACATTTTTGTGAACTTAGTAGTATCATAAACACCATAACTTCCTTTATCAAAATCAAAATCTGTTGTTGTTACTGTTCCCAATACCGATTTATCATCTGAAATAAATGATGTAGATAGAGTTGTCCCCTCTACATCCCATTTTACTGATTCAATTAAACCAGCAAGATTGTACTTTTGTACGAATCGATTAATACGACTTTTTTCCATAATTTACTTATTTTTACTTTTTAAAATTTAATATTATACTAATATACAAAAAATATATTTAAAATCCAAAGAATTGTGAAGCTTTTTTCATATTAGGTGAAGGTTTATCCCAACCCATTGCCAAATAGAAATCATCTAATTTATTTTCCAACTCTTTTTGCCAAATCAAATCATAATCAATATACCCTTTTACTAAATCTAAAATCTCCTTTGGGTCATTGTAACCAGTCATTCCAACCGAATCCAGTCCTAACGGATTATTTTTTAGATATACCCACTTAATCTTATCACCATCCTTCATCGGCTCATACTTGTAAGGTACTTTATAGTATTTGAGTAGTTGATTATACGTTATCGCCGCCTTTACGTGAGCAGGTGTACCTTTTTGAAACTCACCAATTGCTTGTTTCTTAAAGGTGTACTTACTCATACCTTTAACAGCTGAGTTTTTAGCAATATCAATGAAATTACGTTTTGTCATTTCATCTTTCTTAGCGAGGATATAATCATCAATCTCATTTTTATCTGTAGATTTCAGAATATCCATTAACACCGTACCCATAACTTCTTTGAAGTATGTTGGGAACGAACTCCGTTTTACATCCAAACCTTTTACATCTAATTTATCACAATCAACAGTATTATCATTGATAATCCATTGTGCATATCTTTTCTTTGATACCCAAAATCCACCTTTGGCAATAGTTTCTTGTTTGATATCAAATCGATGTGAATGAATGTTAAACATTTTTAATGCCATTGTATCATACACTTTGTTGATGTGTCCTTCAACTTCTTGTGCAACTGATAGAATCGCAGGAATCATTTGTTCATCTGAGTTTTCATCAATCTCAGGATTCCTAACCTTTACTAATGGTGCGGCTTGATAGAATACCGAATCAGTATCTACATAGATATTATAATCCTTTTCCTCTCCAATAATTTTACTATAATATTGATTTGCAATCTTCTCAGTAGTTTTAATTACAGTTTGACCTGTAAGTGTTACTGCTTCTGCATTATCAACATCGTAGAATCTGAATGCTGGTAATCCCAATACTCCATAAAGGGAATTCAACATAATCTTTTGTACTAACTGTCTTTGAGCAAAGAATTTATACTTTTCATCATTACCTGCTTTACCAAACTTCTTCATCTCATTCTTATACTCAACTCTCTTATCAAACCAAACATTAAGAATCTCAGGTATGATACCTACTTTATCAGTTCTATATAAAACACCATTAGAAGCTACTGATAGTTTCTGTTGTTGTATAAAACTCATAAAGTTTTCTTTTGGTATTGGTTGTGATTCATTACCCTCATTATCTATGATTGAGTAAGATTTCAACTCACCTTTCATATGAGATTCTGCAGTATATCCTTTTACCTTACCCATTTTGGTTTCAGGTGATATATTGATACTCATAATGATTGATGGATATAGTGATGTTAAATCTAAATCATAAACCCATTTGTAAAGACCAGGTTTTGGTTGTTTTACATATGCTCCTATGAATTTATCTTCACCCTCTGAACCATCTTCGTTACGAGCTTTACGAAGTGGTTTATTAGGTGCAACCCTTCCATTTCTT
>Ga0315316_10000140_pt1 | contig 39840 bp, 32 predicted proteins | sample M160m3416metaG_FD_203702 | JGI IMG/M metagenome (GOLD analysis project Ga0315316, IMG submission 203702) | Ammonia-oxidizing marine archaeal communities from Monterey Bay, California, United States - M1 60m 3416 | ecosystem: Environmental > Aquatic > Marine > Intertidal zone | place: USA... | reverse complement strand
TGCTGCACTCGGGAATCCAGACACCACCTTCCGTGTGGTTGATGCTGTGCCTTCTGGCTGGTGTCACGACGGGCGGGACCATATTTGTTTTCTCAGAGCACCTGCTGGCAACCGCAGCTGGATTCATCATCGGGCCGGTCGTACCGATTACCATTGCCATGGTTAAACGGAGCAAACGGCAAACCCAGATCATGGAGCAGTTGCCGGGCATGGCAGAAGCTCTGGCTCGTGTGGCACGTACCGGGCGAAACATCGCGTATTCATTCCGCGCGGTCGCCGCGGACACACCGTCGCCACTGGGAGATGAACTGCGGCTCGTGGTGCGCCGTACAGAGATGGGTATGGATCTTGGAAACGCGGTTCACGATCTGACTGACCGCACGGGCGTGACCACCCTGACGATGTTCAGTTCCGCTGTCGGAGTGCACCAGGACACGGGGGGCGACCTGATTCAGGTTCTGGAACGACTGGCGACCGCTGTCCGTGACCGACTTCACTTTGTGAATCGACTGCGTGCCGCGACGGTTGCCAGCCGTCTGGGGGCGATGTTGATGCTGATCGTTCCGCCTCTGGTTGTTCTGTTTTTTACGTTGAGCCGCGAAAACTATATTGAAGACCTGGTTGGTTCATTCTGGGGTCGCCTGTCGTTGGGGGTGGCGATCACATTGCAGATTGTGGGTGGTCTGATCGTATTTCGAATCCTCAGGCGCAGTGCTCGTTTTTAGAACATACAGAGGTGCCGGCGGGCGAGAGTATGTCCGCTGTAGCGGCACATGGAAGCAGTTCGTCCCGCTGAAGTGCCGGTTGACGTGGTCGGAGAAAAGTTATGCTCACCTGGGTTGCAATAGGTCTGGTCGTCCTTGGCTGCGGTTACGGCCTCTATATCATGTTTCGCGGCAAACCGGGAGAATCCGGCGATATGTCTCAGCCGGGTGCTGAAGGGGCACAATCTGTCGCGATTTCCGCAAGTGCTGATTCATCAATGCTCGGCGATGAGCCGTTGAAACCAGTCGTTCCTGGCGTGATTGACGCTGCCGTGGATGAATCTGTCCCCGTAACCGATCAGCCGAATCAAGGCGGACTTTTTTCAGACTTCAACAGTATTCTTGGCACCGATTCAGGCCATCTGTTGCCGCGTCCCAAACCTGAAGAACTGCCCATGTCGAACGCCGACATGGTGTTTGGCAGTGTCACACCCGCTCTGGCGGAGATGCTTCCTGAATCCGAAAGCCGACGTGAAGTGCAGCGGCAGAATCTCGCTGCAGCGGGCCATCACTCTCGCGCTGCCTGGATCAATTTGAATGCCGTACGTTTCGTGCTGGCGTTTCTGACATTGGTTATCGGCGGATTCTGGCTGCTGATGGCGCCGCCACAACTGGAGGTCTATCTTTTGGGCTTTGTTGCCCTGGGGCCACTGCTGGCATGGGCACTGCCACCTCTAATAGTTAGTTCCAAAGCAAGCGAACGAAGAATTGACATTGAACGTGGTTTGCCGGACGTTCTTGATATGCTCAATATGGGTGTCAGTCAGGGGCTGACAGTGCCTGCGTCACTCCGCCGGATCAGCAGTGAAATTGCCGGCATTCATCCTGCGTTGGCGGTGGAGCTAAGTATCGTGAATCAACAGGCTCGGGTTGGTTCCCTGCATTATGCACTGCGCGGATTCTCACAACGCATCGACTCACCGGAAGTCGTGTCCTTTACTGCACTGTTAACACAGTCTGAAACAACCGGCACCAGCATCGCCAAGGCATTGAAGGATTACAGTGACAGCATGCGGAGCAGTCTGCGCGAACGGGCGGACTCAAGGGCTAACGCAGCTTCATTCAAGTTGCTGTTTCCAACGACGTTGTGTCTGATGCCATCGGTCTTTCTGTTTCTGCTTGGGCCGGCGGTCGTGGATATGAACGACTTCTTCGAAAACACCGCGGGCACACTTACGCAGGGGCGCGATGCTGCCGTTGAGTCACTAGAACGGCAACCGGTCGCCGTACCGACCGACAACTAATTCCGTGATTCCCCTTCCAGCTGAGCTGACTGCGACGACTTTGTAGGATACCCTCCCATGGTATTCCGTCTCCCTGCTTCATCCAGCTGCCGCCATGCCGATTAAGTTTCGCTGCAATCACTGCGATCAACTACTGGGTATTTCGCGATCGCGTGCCAGTGCTGTTGTGGACTGTCCGCAATGCGGCCGGTCTTTGCGAGTTCCGGAACTTGACGGTCGCACGCGCCGACTTCCGGACCCGCAGTCGGCCGCCAAGGCTGATTCAACGCTTCTGTCCGCTCTGACAGAACTGTCCGTTCTCGACCAGGACGCATGTGAAACTGAGGCTGAAGGGGCGGAGAATCAGGCCGGGCCGGGTACGCCCGAAGCGGCAGGCCGGGCTGTCTCACTGGCCCCGATTCCGGCATCAGAACCGATCGAAGTCGAAATCTCCCGGGCCGCAGATCCGGATGTCTGCTTTGAATCCGGTGAACCGATTGCCATTGCCGAATCTTTGAACGAACTTGCCGCACTGGAGTCGCAGACAGCAGAAGGTCAGGTTTCGGAAGATGTACATCGTGACATGCGTGAGGTCAGTCACGGTCAGCAGGGGATGGCAGGGTTGCTGCTGAGCGGCATAGTGATCTTACTGCTGGGAATTTGTCTGGGATGGTGGGTTGGTCATCGTACATCTGACAGCGAAGGTTCCGCTGACGCACCAGCGGACATATTGCCATTGCCGGCTACCGACACGTTGCTCAAAGCGGCTCCCGCCGAAGATGGTCTCACCGTTCAGGGCAGGATTGAGTATCAGGATGCTTCCGGTGCGATGAATCCGGATACTGGTGCTACAGTTCTGCTGTTGCCGGTTGACAGACAGGGTACCATCAAGCTGCATGCGCGAAGTCTGAAACGGCCGGCGGGCGATCCTGATCTTGTTGCTACGGTCGCCGCTTTGTCCGCTCTGGGAGGTGCTGTTGGTCTGGTTGACGGAGAGGGAACATATCAGCTGACGTCAGCGGAGACTGCCGACTGCATGCTGATCGTCGTTTCGAAACACCTTGAACGGCCGGACGACTTACCTCCCGCACCGTCAGTGGTACAGAGTCTCGAATCCTGGTTTGACTCTGCGAACCACATTATGGGCCGACTCGCGACACGGTCCGTTAGAATATCACAACAGCCGAGTGATGCATCCTCGACGGACATCCAGTTCAGGGCCGAGCGTTAGAGCAGTTTATTTATTGTCGTAGACGATAGTGGCTTGCGGCAGTAACGAAACGGCTGTCAAAAACGTTCTTCGAGGCCACAAGTCAGCGTGAAATGCCGTCGCAGGTGTCAGAGTGCCCGACAGAACGTCCTTCACCTCACTGGCGACAGACCCAGCGCGCGACGCAATAATCCAATCTGTCCGGCATGAATGAGTTCATGCATGGGGCAGAACATGATCGCTCCCAGTTTGATCGGAAACGCCGCATACGGCATGTCCACGGGATCCAGCAGTATTGCCGGTTCAATCGCAGCGACTTCTTCCATGGCAAGTTTGTGAATTTGACTCAGGCGTTCGTAAAGTTCGTCTGGGGATGGCTGAAATTTACGATCCGACTTCGGAACGGATTGTCGGCTGTAGGATTTGCGGAATTTTCCGGGAATCAAATCCAGATCTGCCGGGCGGCGTCCCCGCATGCGAAACATCAGCAATCCGTACTGACTGACAGTCAGGTGTCCTACCTGCCAGGCTACGTTTGTGGGAAGTCCCTCCGGCACATCAAACCACACGTCCTGCGGAGTCGCCTCCAGTAGTTCCAGTGTGTACTGCCGTGCGAATTCAATCTGCCTGATTGCGCCATGCAACATGGACGTAGCGGTGGCGATGTCGGGGATGGTATTGTCGTTCATGTCGGGCTGGTACAGAAGTTGGTGGCGCGGCAGAGATGCTCACCTGAACAGATGTTTGTCGGCGGACCGGCCGTTGGGGCGCCTACGAAAGTAAGGTATTGTCCCACCTGTTCCTCTGAATTACCAGGCTATGCCTGCAACTGATTTGATGTAGATTATCAATCTGCGAAGATTGTCACCTGTCAGATTGTCCGTTTTCCTGTTCTGCAGGCAACACCTGCAGCAGTGTCGCGTTTGGAGGATGTTATGACTGAGTCTTCTCGCCGAAACTTCCTGCAGCGTTCTTCCGCATTAACGACGGCCGGTTTAGTGGTAGCGAAATTCGGGCAGGCGGCTGCAGTACAGTCCAGCGAGCGTGTTCGCGTTGGCATTATTGGTGCTGGTGGTCGCGCGATGTCACTGATCAACTCGTTTTCCTCAAACGCCTCCGTTGATGTTGTTGCCATCGCGGATCTCGACGCCAATCGCCTTCCCAAAGGACTTGCAGCTGCCGAAAAGAATCAGCAACGTCGACCTCGGGGCGAAGGCGATTTCCGCCGGCTCATTGATGACAACACGATTGACGCAGTCGTGATCGGAACACCTGATCATTGGCATGCCATCCCCACGATTCTTGCCTGCCAGGCGGGCAAGGACGTCTACGTCGAGAAACCTGATGGTCACAACATCGTGGAAGGCATGCGAATGGTTGCTGCGATGCGCAAACATAAACGCATCGTGCAGATGGGCTCACAGCATCGATCGACGAAACGTCTGCAGACGGCCATCGAATTTGTCAAGAGCGGTAAACTGGGACGCTGCGTTGTTGCCAAAGCATGGGAGAGTTCAAAACAGGGGGCGATTGGATTTCCCCCGGACGGCACGCCTCCTGCAGGCGTTGACTATGAAATGTGGATGGGCCCGGCGCCACGACGCCCGTTCAACGTCAACCGCTTTCACGGCCGCTGGCGGTGGTTGTATGACTATGGCACCGGTGACCTGGGGAACGACGGCGTTCATCGACTGGATATGGCTGTGGCATTACTGAATGCTGCCTGTGAAGCACAGGGCGACCAGCAGGTTGGATTTCCGTCCTCTATTTCGGCTCACGGGGGGAAATGGTACTTCGATGATGCACAGCAGTTTCCGGACACGATGCAGGTTACCTATGACTACGCCGCCGGGGGGCACACAAAAATGCTGACTTACGAGATGCGCGTCTGGACGCCGTATCGGTATCTCGGCCATTCCGAAGGCGCAGCGGTTTTTGGTGACAGAGGCTATATCGTGATGGGAAATTCGAACTGGACGGCGTACGGTCGCGGAGGCCAGGTCCTGGGGCAGGGCGAAGGGGACAGTCACGAGGCACCGCATGTGCAGAACTTCATCGATTGCATTAAATCAAGACAGAAGCCGTACTGCGATCTGGAAACTGTCGGCCACCCGGCGTCAGTGCTGTGCCATGCAGGAAATATCGCTGCGCGAGTCGGCAGGACGTTGAAGTTCGATCCCCGACTGGAGGTTTTTCTCGGGGACGACGAAGCCAATGCACTGCGAACACGGTCAGCGTACCGCAAGCCGTGGACTCTCCCGGAAGTGTGAACGTGGACAACCGGGGCGAACAATCCGCCGCCGGAATTACCGGTCGCTATTTTGCAGATTCTTCGGCAGGACGTGACGTATGACAAAAACTTATCGAGTCGGGATTATTGGCAGCACAGGCCGCGGCGATTACGGACACGGCGTTGATGCTGCCTTTACAAAGCTGCCGAACGTTGAGGTGGTCGCCGTGGCGGATCCGCACGATGGAGGCCGCGCAGCAGCGCAAAAACGCACGGCTGCTCCGATTGCATATGCCGACTATCGCCAAATGCTCAACCAGGAAGAACTCGACATTGTCGGTCTCTGCCCACGCTGGATCGATCAACATCACGAAATGCTGCTGGCCGCGGCAGAGGCTGGATGTCACGTTTATATGGAGAAGCCGTTCTGCCGCACTTTGACAGAAGGCGACGAGGTTGTGCGTGCCATGGAGATGCGACATTTGAAACTCGGGATCGCCCACGTTACACAATATTCTCCCGTTCTGGACACAGTACTGTCGCTGATTCAACACGGAGAAATCGGTGATGTTCTGGAACTGCGAGGTCGAGGAAAAGAGGATCGTCGTGGCGGAGGAGAAGATCTCTGGGTATTGGGGTCACATGTCTTCGGCATGATGCGCAGTATTGCGGGCGGAAACGCGCACTCATGTATGGCCACTGCCACCAGTAAAGGACATCCTGTGGGCGCTGGTGATGTTTTTGACGGACCGGAGGGAATTGGCCTGCTGGCCGGCGACCACGTGCAGGCTCGGTACGCCTTTTCAAAAGGCATTTACGGCCACTTTGCCTCAAAACGAGGTGTCGGCGGCAGTCCGACGCGTTTTGGACTGCAAATTATGGGGGCGCGGGGCATTATCGAGATGCAGAGTGGCTATCTGAAACCGGCCTTCATCCTTCGCGACAGTAGCTGGTCGCCGGGGCGAACCGGTAAATCGTGGGAAACGATTACATCGGCAGGTATCGGTAAGCCCGAACCTCGGACGGACGGCACATATGAAGGTGGTCACATTGCGGCCATCACTGATTTGATCGATAGTGTTGAACAGGAACGACAAACGAAATGTTCGGCGGAAGACAGCCGTTCGATCGTAGAAATGATCGCAGCCGTGTTTGAGTCTCATCGTGTTGGTGGCCCGATTGATTTGCCGTTGCAGACACGCAACAATCCTCTGGCGTTGTTGCGGCAGTAATTACGACAGGACGGGCGGCAGGCTCAGTCGGATCGGCAATAACTCATCAGGTCTTCCCTTCCCGTCAGAAAAATCTTGATGGACTCCCGACTCTGTCGCTTCCACGAACAAGGATTCAACGATGAGCGGACGCGTACTGAAGAACAAGTTGCTTAAGGGTGAGACCGTATACGGCACGTTGCTGCAGCATGCTGTTACCCCCGCAATGGTGGATTTTCTGCCGCCGAATGCGCTGGACTTTGTGATCGTGACCGCTGAGCACAACGCGCTGGATCTGGCGGAGTTCTTGCCCGTACGTTACGCGCTGGCGGCAAAGGGAATTGCCTGCCTGGCCCGGACCCACAGTCGCGAACCTGATGACGTGTCCAAGGTCTGCGACAGCTTTGACGGTGTCGTCGTACCGTACGTGGAAGATTTCGAACAGGCTAAGCGTCTTGCTGCCGCCGCCGTATATCGGCCGCTCAAAGGAAAAGCTCTTACCCAGGTGCTGGCGGGTGGCGCATGGCCCAGCGAAGCCACCCGGAAATACGTCACAGAATCAAAATGCGCTGACACCGTCTTCATTCCCATGATTGAATCAGTGGAAGGAGTCGCGAATCTTGACCGGATCTGCTCAATTCCAGGTGTTCATGCTGTCTTCGTCGGGCCTAACGATCTGACTGTAAATATGGGCATTCCGAATGAGTATGACCATCCGGACACAATTGGCATGCTGCAGAAAATCATTGATACGGCGGATCGTCATCACGTCGCTGCCGGGTGCTGGTTCGGGAAGACTGAGCAGGCCTTACGGACCATCCGTCAGGGGGCGAGACTTGTTGTATTCTCCAATGATGCCCTGATTCTCAAGAATGCCATGGCTGAAGCCTTCACTGAACTGAAGCAGGGTTGAATTAACGTCCGACGCGGTGCAGGCCGACACGCGGCACCGCGTTCGTCGAAATCTGACCAGGCCGCAGGACCGTGTTGTTATTGCAGCCTGGTCAGTTGACTTCGACGCAGAATCTGCGATGACATCGATATACTTAAGTTTCACCTTCCTTCTTCTCTTCTTAAGAGAGCTCCACCGATGAAATGCCGTTTGCTGCCAACTGTTATCTTCGGGTTGACTGCGTCTTTCATCACCATGGTCGCGGCCAAAGCTGATGTTGAACTGCCTGCTGTGCTGGACAGTCACATGGTTATCCAGCGTGATCAGCCAGTGCGCATCTGGGGTTGGGCGGACGCAGGCGAAGAAGTGACGGTCACTCTCGGTGAGGAATCACAGAAGGCCACCGCTGACGGGGCAGGACGGTGGCTGGTTCGGCTGAAGGCACAGAGAGCGGATGGTCAGCCACGACAAATCAAGGTCGTTGGCAGGAACACAATCGATCTGGAAGACGTGTTGGTCGGTGAAGTGTGGATTGGTTCCGGTCAGTCCAACATGGAATGGCAACTGAAGAATACCACAGGATCAGATGAGGCGATTGCGTCAGCTGATCATGCTGATGTGCGATTGTTTCATGTGCCGAAAATTCAGGCAAAGGAACCAGCGGAGGATGTGAACGCTGAGTGGAAAGTCTGCACGCCCGAAAATGTACCCGCATTTTCGGCTGTGCTGTATTACTTCGGCAAGCGACTGCACGAAGAACTGGACGTGCCCGTCGGCCTGATCAACAGCTCGTGGGGGGGCTCGCCAATTGAGCCATGGACCATTAAAGACGGGCAGTCCGGTGGCATGTACAACGGTATGATCGCGCCTTTGACAAACGTGGCCGTTAAGGGATCGATCTGGTATCAGGGCGAAACCAATGTGATACAGAAGAACGGATTGTTGTACGCGGACAAGATGAAAGATCTGATAGAAGGCTGGCGAAAGCAGTTTCGCAACGATGAGCTGGCGTTTCACTTTGTGCAGATTGCACCGTGGTCCGGCGACCGATACGAACCTGGCCAGTTGCCGGCGCTTTGGGAGGCGCAGGTTGCGACGCTCAAAATTCCTCACACCGGGATGGCTGTCACAACGGACATTGTGGACAACGTAGCTGATATTCATCCGCGGAACAAACTGGATGTCGGCAACCGACTGGCGCTGTGGGCCCTGGCCGGAACGTATGGTCGCGGGGGAATCGTGTTTTCGGGGCCGCTGTATAAATCACTGAGCATTGACGGAAAGTCGGTTCGTCTGACGTTTGCTCATGCCGACGGGATGAAGTCCCGTGATGGCAAGCCGCTCACAGAATTCCAGGTCGCTGGCGAGTCAGGAGAATTCGTTGACGCAACGGCAGAAGTCGATGGGAATGTCATCCTCGTGTCCGCCGAATCCGTGGCGGCACCAGTACAGGTGCGGTTTGGTTGGCATAAACTGGCGAATCCCAATCTGATAAACGGCGAAGGGCTGCCTGCTTCGCCCTTCCAGACCAGTGGCTGGCGTGGAGGCACAGGCGAATAATGTGCGGATCTGCATGATGACAGCATGGAATCCGGACAGTTTTCGTGTTGAACGGCCTGTCCGCTCGGAAACTGAGAAGTCCGCGTTACAATTTGCGTTTCTCTCAGTTTTATTTTCGCGATTCAGGCAGTGAGTTGTGGACGAACCAGTTGTAATTATGGACGAGAAAGTTGTCCTTCCCGGCCAGATGCAGTTTCACTGGGGGGCCGAACCGGATTCCGGCAATGAGATGAGTGACCGCTCCCAGTCAGAAAAAGAGGATCTCAGCAAGACGAGCATGAAAAAAAAAGCTTCTAAGTCCAGCAGTAAGTCGAAGAAGACGGCTCAGCCTGCAGTTGCAGCGTCGGAAAAAAAGAAGGCGCAGCCCAAACGGAAATCTGACGGAAAGAAACAGAAGCTGAAGTCGACGGTCAGAAATGCGACTGTCGCCCGGAAGACGAGTCCCGAGACTTCCAAATCTGTCGCGAAAGAGACTGGCGAACCCGTGGCAGGGGCCGTTGCGACGGTCCATGAGGCGGTTACTTCCACTTCGCCTGGGTCAAGTCAGGAGAACGTGTCGCAGAAGGATTCAGAGTCAACTAACGCAATCGCACAAAGACGAAATTATCACGAAGCTATGGAAACAATTGACCTGAAATGGGGAGCGAAACTTCCAAAGGTTGGGTTTGGATTCTGGAAGGTCGAAAAAGACAAAGCAGCGGAAGTGTGTCGTACTGCGATCGAGGTTGGCTACCGGCATCTGGACTGTGCCTGCGACTACGGAAATGAAACGGAAGTCGGGCAGGGGATTGCTCAGGCAGTCAGTGATGGTGTGTGTGATCGAGAGGACCTGTGGGTCACATCAAAGCTCTGGAATACCTACCACGCGCCCGAACACGTGCAGGCTGCATGCGAAAAATCACTGGAAGATCTGGGGTTGGATTATCTGGACTTGTACCTGATCCATTTCCCGATCGCGCAGCGGTTTGTTCCCTTTGAAACAAGTTATCCCCCCGGCTGGTTTTTCGATTCTGATGCTCAGAATCCATGTATCGAAGAAGCCCGTGTTCCTATCAGTGATACGTGGCGTGCGATGGAGGATCTTGCCAAGTCAGGTCTTGTGCGGAACATTGGCATTTGCAACTTCGGCACCAGCCAGATTCGCGATCTGTTGTCCTACGCAACGATTCGTCCAAACGTGCTGCAGGTGGAAACACATCCTTATCTGACTCAGGAAAAACTGTTGCGATTCTGCGATCAGGAAAGAATCGCGTACACCGCCTTTTCACCGCTGGGAGCTCAGAGCTACTTCAGTCTGGGTATGGCCGATCCGTCGGAAGCGGTCATGGAGCATCCGATTGTCAAGGACATCGCTGCGGCCATCGGACGTACGCCTGCTCAGGTACTGCTGCGATGGGGCGTGCAAAGAAACACAGCCGTCATCCCCAAGACGGCTAGTCGCGATCGTATGGAAGAGAACATCAACGTATTCGATTTTGAGCTGACGAATTCTCAGATGGGTGCGATATCTTCACTGGATCAGCAGCGACGGTTCAACGACCCCGGTGATTTTGGCGAATCGGCATTCAATACGTTTCTACCGATTTACGAATGATTCGCGCGCACCGTAGCCTGCTGTACAGGATGCTCCGCGCAGGTGTGTTAAGAAGAGCGGGCTGTCCCTTCAAAAACTGAGAACGCCGCTCCGGCCAGGACTGTCGTAAAATACATAGCTTCCTGTAACCGGAAGCACGCGATCCCGTCCGGAAATTGATTTAGCCGAGAACTGACTCCATGATTAAATCTGCTGTGACGATCAGCATCGTTGAAGAAGCTCGAAAAGGTCCGTTCGTTTTTCACGCTGACGTACCCGGGGGCTGCGAAAAGGCGGCCGCACTCGGGTTCGATGCTGTTGAACTGTTTGCACCGTCAGCGGCAGCCATTAACGCTCAACCGCTCGCCGAGTTACTGGAAAAACACGGTCTGAGCCTTGCTGCGGTCGGTACCGGTGCTGGCATGGTCATTCATGGTTTGCACCTCTGTGATGCTGACGCCGGTCGCCGCACTCAGGCACGTGACTTCATCAGAGGCATCATCGATGCCGGTGCGCCATTTAAGGCTCCGGCGATTATCGGGTCGATGCAGGGGCGCTGGGATGCCGTTACAGACAAGGATGTGGCCATTGGCTATCTGCGAGACAGCCTGAATGAGCTGGGTGAGCATGCGGCCGGTCATGGCGTGCCACTGATTTACGAACCACTGAATCGTTACGAGACGAATCTGGCGACGACAATGGCTGAAGGTGTGGAGCTGCTGGCACCGCTCAGCACCAGCAATGTTTTATTGCTGGCCGATCTGTTCCACATGAACATCGAAGAATCGAATATTGCTGATGGCCTGCGCGCCGGCGGAAAGCACATTGGCCATGTCCATTTCGTCGATTCCAATCGTCAGGCGGCCGGTCGTGGACACATGGACTACGGACCGATTGCCGTCGCTTTGCGGGAAATCGGGTACGACGGTTATGCCTGTGCAGAAGCTTTTCCGATTCCGGATTCTGATGAGACCGCTCGACAGACGATCGAGACTTTTAAGGCGGTCTTTCGATCGTAGACGACCGTGTTTCGGGTGAACGTGGGGAGGCGGAGTCTCTCGCCCGTAGAGTCATGGTAACGTCTTGGAATGTGCCTCCTGCCTCATGCTTATATTCCGCATATTATTACACCGATCAACGGAGAAGGTCCAATTGCTTCGGAGCGTCAGCTCGAAACGGCTTGCGGGCCGCCCCGCATCAGGAACTTAGAATGCTAAAGTCAGAGCTGATCCATCCCGAAATATTGTCGATCGTTGCGCAGGCCGGTCACAGTTCAAAGATTCTGATCGCGGACGGAAACTATCCAGCGTCGTCTGCCATTGGGCCGGGCGCAAAACTCGTTAGTCTGAACCTGGCGCCGGGGCTTGTGAGTGTCTCACAGGTCCTCAAAGTCTTGCTGAGTGCCGTGCCTGTCGAAGCCGTCAACACGATGGGCATGCCCGATGATGATCCGTACAAACTGGATGAAGAGCCCGCTGCATGGAACGAGTATCGTCGAATCCTGTCTGAAGCTGGTTCCAACATTGAACTTCAGCCGATCGAACGCTGGGATTTTTACGATGCTGTGGCCTCACGGGACCATATTCTCACTATACAAACGGGGGATCAGGCGCTTTGGGCAAACTTGCTGCTGACGGTTGGTGTGCGGCAGGCGGGGGATTAGTATTTTCTGGCTTTGAGCCGTCTTGCTGTTCTGTTGTACACTTTCACGTCACCTTCGCTATGAATCTTGTCTGGCGTCAGGATGCCAACGACTTCTCATCTCCCACCGTACCCATGCGTCTGCTGTCTTAACGGAGTTACCAATGTTCACCCGCGCTGCCGCTATTCTGGCATTCCTTGTTCTGTCAACGCAGGCTGATTATGTGTCTGCTCAGCAGGACCTGCGATGGAAATTCCGTGCTCAGGAGACGATCAAGTACAAAGTCCTGCAGAAGATGCAGACGAAAATGAAGATTGGTGACAATGATGTGAATCAGTCGATGGACCAGCAGATGGACATGTCATGGCACGTGCAGAGCACTTCGGCGGCCGGTGAAACTGTGATGAATCAGGTGGTGGACCGCATCTTCATGAAGATGGAGGGCGGACCAACAGGCCCTGTCGCATTTGACACCAGCGATAACGCCAAATCCGACAATCCGATTATCAACTCGATGGGCGAAATGTTTCGACAGATTGTCAACCAGAAGTTTCAGGTCACGATGAAGCCCACGGGGCAGATTACAGACGTGCAGGTACCGGCTCAACTGCTGGAGGCACTTCGCAGGTCGGCTGCCGGTAATCCCGGGGCGCTGGATGAAACGTCGCTGCAGCAGATGATGAAGCAGTCCGCCGTCATGCTGCCCGGACAGCCTGTCGCGTTGCGAAATACATGGAACAGCCAGCAGTCCGTTCAACTGGGCTTTGGCACGATGAACATCAAATCACAGATGACGTTTGTTGAAGTTGATCCGACAGGGAATGCGATCATTAAAGTCGTACCGGAGATTTCGGTGGTTCCCAAGCCTGATGCCCCAATCAAAATGACACTTACCAGCTCGTCAGGACAGGGGGAAGTTGCTTTCAATATTATTCAGGGGCGAGTGGCAAAGTCGCAACTGGATCTGGATATGGCGATGACAATTGAATCGAATGGCCAGACATTTCAACAGGCAATAAAGCAGGTCACCACGATGACACTGGTTCAGTAGTTCCCGTCTCAGATTTGTTCTGCTCGTGAAGCGAATTTTTCTCAGCCTTGTTGTCATCTCCACCATTCTGCTTGTGGCAGCTGCGACGTTCGGACTTAATATCGGCGACGCCAGAAGCCTTGACACTTCGGCCCAGTCACGGGTCAGCATGCATATGCTGGTCGGTCTGGGAGCACTGACATTCGCAACTCTGGTCCATGCCATTTGTCTGACCTATTTCATGGGGACGGGGCGGTGGATTGAAGAAACAAGTAACGCCTACTCGCTCGAGCCTTCGTGGTACGACCGGACCCAGCGGCTCAAGTATCGAACAGTGGGCGGAATGGTACTGTGCGTGTTGTTACTGATAAGCGTCGGAGCATTCGGTGCTGTTGCGGATCCTGCCACATCCATGTCTCTGGACGGAACTCTGGGCATGACCAGTGCTCAGATTCATTTTTTTGTGGCAGGTCTGACCGTCCTCACCAACATCCTGACGAACGTCACTCAGTTCGTTGCGATTTCCAGAAACTCAGTCCTTGTGGATGGCGTTCTTGCTGAGGTGTGTCGCATCCGGGAAGATCGCGGTCTGCCCGTTTGAAGCCGGCCCCGGTGAGTGACTTTCCCAAAACGGCAGCTGCTGTTCAGCATGGCATCGAACGCAGGCAGCACACAGGGGTGCAGATCTACGTTTCCGTCGCCGGGCAGTGTCTGCTGAATGTCGGCTTCGGCATGGCGGCAGTCAATCAGCCGATGACGCCGTCCACGATGATGCTCTGGCGGTCCGCTGGCAAGCCTCTGACTTCCGCGGCCATCCTGAGACTGTGCGAACAGGGCAGGGTACGTCTGAACACGACGCTCGCGGATGTTATCTCAGCCACGCGGGGATTGGTGATTTCCGATGTGACGATTCGACAGATATTGACTCATACTTCGGGCCTTCCGCTCATCGAAACCGGATGGCCGCACTGCACTTGGGACGATACGCTGGCGCGCATCTACGGGATCAGGTCCCTTATTCCAGGCAGTGCCTATCAGCCGCAAGCGACATGGTTTCTGCTGGGAGAGATTCTGCAGCGTGTTGATTCCAGGCAACGTTCCTTCAGTACGATCCTGGCAGAAGACCTGCTGGCGTTGATTGGAATAGACGACGTCTGGTGTGGTCCTGCCGCCAATCACCTGAAAGCGCTGGCCGACCGGCTGCCGGAGTTCAGCGTCACTGATCGTGGTAAAATGGTGCGCAGCGATCACTCTGCAGAACTCTGGCTGACTCAGCCATCACCAGGCGGGAACTTTCGCGGTCCGGTTCGTGAACTGGGACGATTCTACGAAATGCTGCTTAACGGTGGTGTGAATTCAACGGGTAAGACTGTGTTGCAGTCGGAAACGGTTGCTGGCATGACGTGCTCTCAACGCACGGGAATGTATGACGATACGATGCAGCACGTTGTGGACCTGGGCCTTGGGTTGTTTCTTGATTCCAACAGGTACGGAACAAACACGGTTCCGTACGGTTTTGGAAAGTATTGCTCTTCCCGGACGTTTGGCCACGGCGGTGCGCAGTGCGCTATGGGATTCTGCGATCCGGCTCACAAGCTGGTGGTTACCTGGGCCGCCAACGGATTTTGTAACGAGCCGCAACACCAACGTCGCAATCGGGCGATCAACGAAGCAGTCTATGAAGACCTCAGCCTGTTCATCTGAACACGTAATGCACGGCAGGACTTCGCTTCACCGAGGAATGAAAGGATTTGGAAGTCTCTTTTCCAGAGCAGCAGCATTACCATAACGGCTTAAAGAAGAGTCGACGATGGCAGTCTTATTACGGGACGTCTGGTTCTGATCCGTATTATCAGGACAGGGACGACGAAGTTTGCACGGGGCACTCGAGTGCTGCGCAAGCTCTATGCCAGGGAAGACCTGGAACGAATGAGGTGGGTGGTCGCTGCCGCCAATCCGGCGACAGCGGCCTGAAATGGTCTGTCTTTACGGATCCGATGGATCATACGTGTTTCTGATTCGATTTTGCGCGCGACTACCAGCGTCACGAGCCGCCGCATTTGAAAATGCGCATTCTCAGAAGGCAGAACGCGTAGACCCTTTCGCGAAATGCCCTAGAATTTCCGCTCCGCGACTGCTGTATAGTCGGGGCACCTGTATCTGTCCGGGCATCGTTTTCGAAAGCACTGTAATGGAAGCGGGGATTGTTGGTCTCCCGAACGTCGGGAAAAGCACTTTGTTTAACGCACTGACCTGCTCAGAGGCAGCCCAGAGTGCGAACTATCCGTTCTGCACGATCGAGCCCAATGAAGGTGTTGTCAGTGTGCCTGACACTCGCCTGGAAACGATCACGAAGTACATCCCGCCACAAAAAGTTATTCCGGCGTTTCTGAAACTAGTGGACATTGCCGGTATCGTGGCAGGAGCCAGTAAGGGCGAAGGGCTGGGCAACAAGTTCCTGAGTCACATTCGGGAAGTCGATGCGATTCTACAGGTGGTGCGGTGTTTTGAAGACGAAGATGTGACTCACGTAACGGGCGACGTCGATCCAATCTCCGATATCGAAGTCATCGAGACAGAGCTGTTGCTGGCCGATCTTGAAACGCTGAGCAATGCACTGCCAAAGTCAGTGCGAGCGGCTCGCGGTGGCGACAAGGAAGCACAGTTGCGTGTGGACGTCATCAATCGCTGCAGTGCTCATGCGAACGAAGAACTTCCTCTTCGCACACTGGAATTCACAGACGAAGAAGCCAAAGTCGTTCGAGGTCTGGGGCTGATGACCGCCAAGCCGATTCTGTATATCGCCAACGTTGATGAAAACGATGTGACGGGCGAGAGCGCCAATGTGCAGAAAGTTCGGAAACATATGGCCAGAGTCGGCGCGGAAGTCGTTCCGGTGTGTGCGAAGTTCGAAGCGGAACTGGCAGAACTGGATGAAGACGATCGGGCCGAAATGCTGGACTCCGTGGGACTGGAGGAGCCGGCTCTGGGGACGGTGGCGCGGGCGGCGTACAGGACTTTGGGGTTGCAGAGTTATTTCACCGCAGGAGAAAAAGAGGTGCGTGCGTGGACGGTTCCCGTCGGCGCGACGGCGCCTCAGGGGGCGGGTGTGATCCACACGGATTTCGAAAAAGGTTTCATTCGTTGTGAGGTCTATACGCTGGATGATCTGATGGAGTACGAGACTGAAAAAGACATTCGCAGTGCCGGAAAGATGCGTGTTGAAGGCAAAGAATACGTCATGCAGGACGGCGACATCTGTCACTTCCTGTTTAACTAAGGTGCCATGATGCCGTCGGATTCAGAATTCAGAGTGGTTCGCGTGACTGCGGAGCCAGATCGGCATCATGTAGTGCTGACGACGATGTCGCTGAATGATCTGATGCCGGGCGATGTTACCGTGCAGGTAAAGTACTCAAGCCTGAATTATAAGGACGCGTTGGCACTCACCGGGCGCGCGCCTGTTATTCGACGATCTCCGCTGGTGCCTGGGATTGATTTTGCCGGGGTCGTTGTGGAATCAGACACAGCTGCGTTCTCGATCGGAGACGACGTCATTCTGACGGGGTGGGGAGTCGGTGAAAGTCACGATGGCGGATATGCAGAATACGCTCGAGTGCAAAGTGACTGGCTGGTGCCTTTGCCTGCCGGGATGACGCATGCGATGGCCATGGCCATCGGCACAGCCGGCCTCACGGCCGTGCTATGCGTACTGGCTCTGGAAGAAAACGGTGTGAGCCCGGATTCCGGTAATATTCTGGTGACCGGCGCCACAGGTGGTGTGGGTAGTATTGCCGTCGCATTGCTGAGTGGGGCAGGGTACTCCGTAACAGCCTCCACCGGGCGAGTTGAAGAAGTTTCTTTGCTGAGGGAACTTGGGGCTGCCGACATTATTAACCGTTCTGAATTCTCTGAATCGCCTCGTCCCTTGTCCCGGTCTCGCTGGGCTGCCGCGATCGACGTTGCCGGCTCTGTGACGTTGGCTAACGTTCTGTCGCAGATGAATTACGGCGGAATCGTCGCAGCCTGCGGACTGGCCGATGGTATGGACCTGCCAACTACGGTGGCCCCGTTCATCCTGCGTGGAGTTCGCCTGATCGGCATCGAGTCGGTGGTGTGCCCTTCGGCGTTGCGGAACGAGGCGTGGCAACGGCTGGCGACCGGTCTTTCTGCAGATGTCCTCGATAGAATTACGTCGCACGTTCTCCTGAAGGACGTTATTGCGGTCGCCAACAAAATGCTTGACGGGCAAACGAAAGGCCGCATCGTAGTGGATGTCGAATCCTTGTGAATCGGCCTGTCGGATCGTCGTTCTGCCGTCCTTGTTCTCTTAATTCGTCAGGAAGTTCGACCGTCCCCCCAGGCGTTCGATCGCATCTCTGGCGGCGATAGCTGCCAGGCTGTTGCCATCGCGATTTACATGAACGATGTCGTTGGGCACGTACGTGCCTAACGACCACCCGCAGTTATCCTGAAACAGTTCCACGACATCCGCGATCTGCAGCCTTCGCTGCGCAGCGATTTCTTCCAGCACATCCTGATAGACGATTCGGGGGCTCCAATTGCCCGCCGCCTGTGGCTGATCGGGCCATTTTACAAGAATTAATGGCAGGTTCCGCTGTTCACACATGTCGGCCATCTGATTCACATTGTCTCGAAACGATTCCAGCGGAACTCGACGTATCCATTCGTCGTTAGGTGCAAAATAATTGAACGTCGCAGCTTGGGCCCAGTGCTGGTTTGGGGATGCTGAGGCAATTGTTTCTGTATCGGCTGCAGAACGTACTTGGGAGATTGCCGCGTCCAGCAGCTGTAGACACCGACTGTGCATCAGGAAATCGTGCAGATCACCATGTTGATTCAAGCGCGCTGCCTGTTGGGCATCGGTTTGATCATCCCAGTGCCAGAAGTCATTGTTGGCGTATGATGCCATGACGATGTCCGGATCAAGATCGTCTAGTTTCTGCCGCATGTGCTGCAGGCCCTGGTGTGACGTGTAGCCCGGGACTCCTGCGTTGATCACTTCGATTCGACGCACGCGTGCTGTGTCCGTTGCGGCTGGGTTCCCTCGGGCGATTTTGTCTGTCAGTAACTGTTGCAGCTGTGCCGGCCAGGTATCCTCCATGCGAGCTCCGATGCCAAACGTGCTGCTGTCGCCGAAGCATACGACACGCAGCGTGTCGGAGGCTTTGGCGAGGGAGAATTCCGGACAGCGAAATCCCAGAGAATTCGAAACTGTTCCCTGCCAGAAGGTGTTGTTCGGATCATCAATCGCGATGTTCGGCTTCAGCTTCCAGAATCTAGCTGGATCAAAATCGAGCATCAGATCGGACGGCTGTGTTCCAAGAAAAATCACGATCTGATTGATTTGCCGGAATCGCTGACTCTGCGCACCGGGAGTGACGATTCGTGCTCCGGCTTCGAGCAGCAACAGAACGACCAGCATCGTCACCACACTGAACAGAACTTTGCGCAGACGCGGGACGAGATGTGACTCCAGGTTCGCGCCGTGTCGAATCCTGCGGCTGTCGGACGAAGGTTCATCCATGTCGTCTGCCCTGACTCATGCTGCCTGTTGCTGTCGTCTGAATTGTGTGGCGATATCAGTCACTGCCTCAATCACGTCGGATACATCCTGATCGGTCATCTTCGGTGACAAGGGCAGGCTAAGCATGCGGTTGTAATTGTCCAGTGCGACTGGAAAATCCTCGGCCTGCCAGTCGTACTTCTTTGCGTAGTGCGAATGCAGGTGGATCGGAATGAAATGTACGGACGTTCCGATGTTCCGCTCACTAAGTTGCTCGATAAACTGGTTTCGGTCGATGGTCAGATTAGTTTCGTTCAGTCGCAGTACGTACAGATGCCACGCATGAGTTACATCCGGCCGGGTCACGGGTGCCTGCAACGCAGAGATGGTTTCGAAGGCCGCGTCGTACTGCTGCACGATATTGCGACGGCGCTGCTGCATGGATTCGAAACGCCGCAACTGTTGTAATCCGAGCGCTGCCTGAATGTCCGTCATGTTGTACTTGAAACCCGGCGCAACAACGTCGTATGCCCATTTTCCTCCCGCCGCATAACGGCTCCATGCTTCACGACTCATTCCGTGCAGACTTAGTGTCCTGGCCCGATCAATTAGGTCCTGGTCTCCGGTCAGCATTCCGCCTTCGCCGGTGGTCAGGTTTTTGGTGGCGTAGAAGCTGAAGCATGTGGGGTTGGCACCGCTACCGATTGGCTGCCCTTTCCAGGTCGCTCCAATTGCGTGCGCCGCATCTTCAATCAGATGCACATCATGTTGTCGGGAAATGTCCCGCATTTCATCCAGTTCGACCGGGTGGCCGGCATAGTGAACAGCGATGATAGCTTTTGTTGCGGGAGTAATCGCCTGCCGGATTTTTTCCGGGTCAATGTTCAGGGTGTCCGGTTCCACATCAACAAGTACCGGCCGTGCGCCCGCGTGTTCAATGACGTTAACGGATGCAGCAAATGTAAGAGGAGTGGTAATGACCTCATCACCCGGACCGATTTCCAGGGCAACCAGGGACAGATGCAGGGCGGCGGTGCAGGAACTCACCGTCAACGCTGCTGGCGCCTGTGTGTACTGTGAAAAATCGTCGGCGAACTTTCGTGTTTTCGGACCGGTGGTCAGCCAGCCTGAACGCAGAGTGTCAATGACTTCTTCGATTTCAGCTTCACCAATTAACGGTGGAGCAAACGGTAAAAAAGTGTCTCGCATTGTCGGTGCCTCCATGCATCGCAACAGTCACATTTTCCAGCGGCGTTCACATGCATTGTGAGCGTTCCGCAGAGGTATACCGTTTGTTTTGAATTTCGGCCAGACCATCTCTGTGGGCGGGCCAGTCGATTCTCACTCCAGACGCGATCATCCTAATGGGACTGATGACAGGGATGCCCCCATATCCTGCACCTGCAGACAGACTTCCGCGTGTGGTGACAGGTCGGTGTTTCAGGCGTTGCCTGTCAAGATGTCCTGACGGGGCCGATGCCTGTTGAACGCTGGAGCGACTCAGGAAATTCATTCTCAATGAATTTTGCGTTTTTGAGGACGGGGGCGAGGAATTCTGAATTTCGATTCCGGTGAGTACCGCAAACGACGTCGGTTTCTGATAAAAACAAAGCCTCACGAGTCTACACGGAAACCGTAAACACGTATCTGACGGCTTCAGTCAGGCTGAGAAAAACACGATGCAGCACGGATCAGATATTTTGATCATTGGTGGCGGAGTTGTCGGACTGACCACGGCTTTCCGACTCGCAGGGCAGGGCGTTTCTGTAACTGTCGTTGACCGACAGCGCGTCGGTTCTGAAGCGTCATGGGCCGGCGCCGGTATGTTGCCTCCTGGAAATTCGGTCACGGCGGCAACGCCGGATGCCCGTCTTCGTTCCTGGAGTTACGACATGTGGGATACGTTTTCTGCTGAATTGCGCGAATTGAGTGGAATTGATAACGGCTATCGAAAATGTGGTGCGGTGGAAGTCGGCACCGACGATGCCACCGTTGAATCGCAGATCAAACAGTGGCAGACAGAAGGACTGGACTGCGACACACTGGATCGTGGTATGCTGGAACGGTACGTACCCGGTCTGCATCCGCAGTTTCAACGCGGCGCGTTCCTGCCGGAGTTCGCTCAGGTCAGAAACCCTCGCCACCTGAAAGCACTCACCGCAGCCTGCCAGAGTTTGGGTGTGGAGATTCTGGAATGTGTCGACTGCCTGTCCATTTGTGCGAAGGGAAGTGCAGTCGAAGTGACATCGCCGTCGCGTCATTTTGGGGCGGACCGTGTCTGTCTGACGGCTGGGGCATGGACCGGGCAACTCATGAAGTCGCTGGGTGTTGGACTTCCGGTGTCGCCTGTTCGTGGTCAGATCGCTCAGTTGCGAGTCAACCAGCTGCCGTTTTCGTGCGTCATTGAACAGGGCCGCCGTTATATGGTTCCACGAGCTGACGGACTGATTCTTGTGGGTTCTACGGAAGAACATGCTGGCTTTGAAAAGCGAAACACATCAGAGGGTATCTCCGGACTGCTTGCCTTTGCCCAGTCCATCGTGCCGGAACTAAGGTCCGCTGAAGTTGTGCGGTGTTGGGCCGGACTGCGTCCGGGCTCACCGGACGAATTGCCGTTTCTGGGGCCCGTGCCGGGATACGACAATGTTTTTGTCGGGGCAGGGCATTACCGGTCCGGGTTGCAGATGTCGCCGGCAACGGCCACCGTACTGGCAGACCTGATGCTGGGACGGGCTCCCGCCATCAGCCTTGACGGTCTGGATCTGACTCGCACCACCAGGCCGTCCGCAGTCTGATCCACCATGAACACTCGTAAACTAATCGTTGTGGGGGGCGGTCCAGTCGGATTGGAAGTTGCCCTTCGTGCCAGTGCCGATGGTTTTGATGTCACGGTTCTGGAAAAATACCGTGTCGGCGACGCCGTTAGAAGCTGGGGACATGTGCGACTGTTCACGCCTTTCGAAATGAACAGCTCTTGCCAGGGCCGGGCAGCCGTTGCGGCTGGCAGGGATCTTCCCCGCGATGATGCCATTCTGACCGGTGAAGACTACGTGAGGCGTTACCTTGAGCCGCTGGCTGAATTTGTTCGTCCGCATGTGAGTGTGCTGGATCAGCATGAAGTCGTTGCCGTCAGCCGATCGACGTGCAGCAAGTCTGATCTGATCGGCCAGAAGGACCGTGGAGCAACGCCATTTCGAATTCTGTGTCGGATTCATGCCGATGTGCCTGTCCGGGACAACACCGCCGGCCCGGTCGTTCAGACACCCGACAGCGTACCCGAGCAATCCGGCGGCGTGGCCGAATGTGAACGGCTGTTTGAGGCGGACGTGCTGGTAGACTGTACTGGATTTATTTCACGACATCGGTTTATCGGCGCGGGAGGGATTCCCTGTCCAGGAGAGTCGACCGTACTGACCGACGCAGACTACCGGATTCCCGATATCGCCGGAAATGAACGCGATCGGTTTGCGGGGAGTCATACTCTGGTCGTCGGCAGTGGTTACTCAGCAGCCACGTCGGTCTGTCTGCTGGCAGAGCTCCAGAAGTCTGTTCCCGCGACACGGGTCACCTGGATTACTCGTGGCAATCGCAGTGCCCCGTTATCGCTGGTCGAAGACGACGTACTGACGCAACGGTCCATACTGACAGCGACTGCCAATCGGTTGGCGCTTCAAACGGACTCGTGCGTGGAATGGCTGGCGGGACCGATGATTGATCGGCTGAACCGCACTGCTGCCAGGATCCGCGCAGAACTCACATGGCCGGAAGACTGCACAGCGGCGCAGCGGAACAGGGGGCAGGTTGTTGTTGACCGCATCGTTGCAAATGCGGGATTTCGCCCCAATACCGACGTCTTTCGTGAGCTGCAGATTCACCGGTGTTATGCAACGGATGGTCCGATCAAGCTGGCCGCTCATCTGCTGGGCGAATCTTCGGGGGATTGTCTGCAGCAAAGTGTCGGCGGTCTGCAGCTGTTGCTGAATCCGGAACCGAATTTTTTTATTCTTGGTGCTGCCAGTTATGGACGCGATTCGCGGTTTCTGCTGCAGAACGGACTGAAGCAGATTGGTGCACTGTTCGACCACATCGCGCTGACGGATCAGATTGCGGAGACGGGAGGAGTTGTACTGTGAGCACCCCGGACGTCATGGAAACGCCACACATTGATCTGATGTCGCTGGATGAAATTTGGTTTCAGGTGGCCGGGACGGTCTGCAATCTGACCTGTCAGCACTGCTTCATCAGCTGCAGTCCTCACAATCACAGCTTTGAGTTTCTGACTTTCGAACAGGTCGAAACAACGCTCGTGGAATCTGTTGAGTATGGTGTCCGTGAATACTATTTCACGGGAGGTGAACCTTTTCTGAACAGGAATCTGGTACGCATGTTGAAGCGTACGCTGGACTTTGGGCCAGCGACCGTGTTGACGAATGGAACCGTGCTGCGGCCTGAATGGCTGAGCGAGCTGCGTACTGCCGAGGAAAAGTCGGGTTTCAGTCTTGAGTTTCGCGTGTCGGTTGACGGGCCGACTTCTGAAATCAACGACCCTATTCGTGGTGATGGCACCTTTGATCGTGCGATCAAAGGTGTTGCGCTGCTGTGTGAACACGACTTTCTGCCCATCATAACAATGACTCAGACCTGGGACGATTCCCGGAATGCTGAGATTCTGCAGCAGTTCCGGGGAGTGCTGCAAAAGCATGGCTGTCATCGCCCTCGTTTGAAAATTCTGCCGCGTCTGAAAATCGGTGCTGAAGAAAACCGGACGGAGGGCTACGCTGAAACGGAACGCATTACTCATCAGATGATGGAAGGATTTGACCGGAGCCAACTGTTGTGTCATCACAGTCGTGTGGTTACCAATCGCGGCGTTTATGTCTGTCCAATTCTGTTGGAAGCCAGCAATGGAGCAATGGGAGATTTGCTGGGGGAGTCACTGCATCCGTTTCCGCTGAACCACGGCGCCTGTTACACGTGTTATCAGTTCGGGGCCATCTGCACCAATTCAACGCTTCGTTCGCAGAAGTCTGACTGAGCCACCATGAAGCTTGCATTGTTTGGCGGACTGTACAGCAACTACCTGGCTTTGGAAGCAGCCGTTGCGGATGCGCAGCAACGCGGTGTTGATGCGATGTTTTGCCTGGGAGATCTCGGAGCTTTCGGGCCACATCCCAACCGCGTGTTTCCCCTGCTGAGAGATCACGATATTTCCTGCGTTCAGGGCAACTACGACGACAGTATCGGCCATGAATTGAACGACTGTCAGTGCGGCTATGCGGATCCTAATGACAACTATTTCGCGCAGGTCAGCTACGACTATACGCTGCAGAACACCAGTGCAGACAACAAAGCCTGGCTGCGCAGCCTGCCTAAGGAGCTGCGGCTGCACGTTGATGGCCTGCGTGTTCTGCTGTGTCACGGAAGCCCCCGCAGAACCAATGAATTTCTCTGGCAGTCAAATACCAGTACAGCGTTCCTGGACCGGCTGGCTGACGAATGGGCAACGGATCTGATGGTCGGAACTCATTCCGGAATTCACTGGCAGCGGGAGTTGAGAGACGGTCGTCGCTACGTCAATGTCGGTGTCCTTGGGCGACCGGAAAACGACGGTACAACAAATGTCTGGTACGCCGTTCTGTGCACTGGATCCGACGCGGCTGCGGGCGCCCTTCCCTGCACTGCAAACGGCACGTCCGTGCCGATATCTGTTAACTTCGTTCCCGTGATCTACGATCACGCATTGCTGGCGGAAAAGATGCAGCAAGAGCAGTTGCCGGACGAGTTTATTCAGACGGTGCTGACCGGCTGGTGGACAACGTGTCTGGAAGTTCTGCCGTCACATGAACGGCGGATGGGTCGATTTTGAACATCGGGTCAGTGCAGCTGCATCTGGTTTCGTGCGGCCTTGAGGCGGCACGAAAATCAGATAATGTTCCGCGGCATTGTTATTTTTCCTTCGTCTCCCTGCCCCAAAGTTATTTCCATGCGTGCCGTTGTTCAGCGAGTTTCCAGAGCATCTGTGACCGTCGATGGAGAAATGGTCGGAGCCATACAGCAGGGATTGATGATTCTGCTGGGCGTTGCCGAAGGCGATGTGCAGGACGACGTTGTCTGGCTGGCCGGTAAGATTGCGGGACTGCGCGTCTTCGAGGACTGCGAGGGCAGAATGAATCTTGATCTGAACGACGTCGCCGGTTCTGCTCTCGTCGTAAGTCAATTCACGTTGCTGGGTGACTGTCGCAAAGGTCGCCGTCCGGCGTTCGTCACCGCCGCTGGACCGGAAATGGCGAACAGTCTTTATCAAAGCTTCGTTGCTGAAATGCGAGGGCGAGGCGTCGTAGTCGAAACCGGTACCTTTCAGGCTCAAATGGATGTTGAGCTGGTTAATGACGGGCCGGTGACGCTGCTGCTGGACAGCCGAAAGACGTTTTGATTTCTGTCTTTCCGCGTTCCGCTCAAACTGCCTATACTGCAATCAGGGTAAACGTCGCACAAATCCGGAATTGATTGTCGGGCGCTGGTTATGGTGAGTTGGTACGACTTCGTCGTTCTGGCGATTCTGTTCTACACTGCGTGGCAGGGGGCTCAGCGAGGGCTGTTAACACAGCTCGCCTGGATCGCTGCGCTTGTGCTGTGCTTCAAGTTTGCGGACAAGCTGGCTCCGTCGATCGAACCGATGATCGATGTCGAGCAGCCGCTGAGGCACTGGATTTCGATGTTCATTCTGTATCTCGGCTTTTCGCTGGGCTCGTTCATGCTTGCCCGCATTCTGAACAGTTGGCTCGAAAAGGCAAATTTCAAGGATTTTGATCGTCATCTGGGCGGGGTGTTTGGCTTTGTGAAAGGCGCAGTGATCTGCCTGGTGGGCACATTTTTTTCTGTAACGCTTTCCGATTCTCTGAAGTCGACGGTACTGGCGTCCAGGAGCGGCGAGGCTGCGTGCTATATTCTGGATCACATCGAACCGTTGACGCCCGAGTACTTTCATGAATATCTTGAGAAGTACAAAAGTGAATTGAAGCCTCTGCACGAAAATCTGGGTCATGAGACCTCCTTGCCCGAACTGTGGGGAGACGGCCATTCTGACTCGGCGTTCGACACTGAACATCGGCAGTTGGGAGATGAGTTCCGGCTGCCTGATCTGTTTGACGGACTGGGAGATGCCACGGAAGTTGATTCTTCGGACAGTCCGAATCCGTCCGACACCGGCAATGGGCTTTCTTTGGATGAAATGCTGAGACGATTACCTCAGCGGCTGAGACAACAATTTGCCCCGCAGTTACAGCAATACTGGAATTCTGCCACAGTCCCTCAGAAACAAGGCTTGGCGTATGATGTCAGTCGATCGCTTCCTGTTGAAATGCCGGATGTGCTTTCCGACTTTCTGAGTCGGGTTGCCGCAGGGACCGGACCCCTCCGGGGGAGCAGGGCGGGCCGGCGGAGTTTTTCAGACCTTCTGAATGAAATTGGCGATATCTATCAGGATCGCCAGACCATCACGCAGCGAACCAGGGAGCATTTCGTGGGGATACCTCCTGACGTGCAGCAGGCTGTGGTCGAAGACTGGTCTGCTGATTTGCGGATGGAAGCAAACGATCCGGATCCGCAGACCACCGTTTCAACACGCCTGGATGAGCGCATTGTTCGTCAGTTGGAGAAAGCTCGCGTGTCATGGAACAGCCTGAGCTTTGACCTGCAGCAACGTCTGAACCAGTCGTTGAGGTGACGTCTGGGAATGATCGTGGCTTCAGGCAGGGTGTTCGAGGAGTCTATAAGAACCGCTGCTTTTGGAGATTAACTTAACATAACGGACATTATCGGACGTTGGGGATGGTTCAAAAACCAGCCCTGCGCACATTACAGAGGGGGCTGATGCGGGGGCCGTCTCGAATATTCCAGGCGACGGTACGTTGCTACAATCGACTCGCGCCAGAGGACTGCCCCGTGAGACACCGCTCTGTCATCGAGATAAAAATCGATGCCTCACATTTACAACACACCACAGTTTGGCAGCATTCGGCCCCCATCTGGCCTACACGACCGCCTCTTCCTCAAATACGCCGATTTTTCGAAACCGTTCATAGCGGCGATCAAGCAGCTCTTCTTTAGGCAGGCCGTCCAGCGATTGCAGCGCCTCGGCCAGTGTGGCCTTTAGGGTCATTGCCATCTGGCGGTGATTGCGATGGGCACCTCCAAGCGGTTCTGAGACGACTTCGTCAACAACGCCCAGTTCCACCAGGTCCTTGCTGGTAAATCGCAATGCTCGCGCAGCCTTATCCGCATGTTTATTGTGCTTCCACAAAATGCCCGCACAACCTTCCGGGCTGATCACGGAATAATACGCATGCTGCAGAACTGCAATGTGGTCTCCGATTCCAATGCCCAGAGCTCCCCCCGAGCCGCCTTCGCCGATGACGACACATACGATCGGTACCTCGAGGGTAGACATGTCGCGAAGATTAACTGCGATGTTGTAGGCCTGTCCTCGTTCTTCGGCTCCGACGCCCGGATATGCACCCGGAGTGTCGATCAGACAGATAATCGGAATACCGAAACGCGATGCCATTTCCATTTTAGACATGGCCTTGCGGTAACCTTCGGGATGAGCGCAGCCAAATAAACACTCGTTACGTTCTTTCAGTGTGCGGCCCTTCTGGTGGCCCACAAGCATCACTTTGTGCCCGTCGAGCTTTGCGAAACCAGTCACGATGGCCCGATCATCACCAAACGACTTGTCGCCGTGAAGTTCAACGAATTCATCAAAAACCAGTTCAATATAGTCGGAGGTCTGAGGTCGCTCCGGATGCCGCGACACCTGGACCGTATCCCAAGGGTCGAGGTTCTCGTATCGCTCTCGAGTCATCTGGGTCAGCTCGACGCGCATTCGGCGAATGCTTTCCTGCACCACAGGCGTCGGATCCGGTTCCGCTTCCAGTTTGGAAAGCTGTGCTTCGAGTTCGTAAATTGGTTTTTCGAAAGGAAGCTGATGTTGGTTGGCCATAATGAGTACTATTGCTGAATACGACTCGAACTGTGAACTGTCCGGCCAGAAATAAGTCACCGCAAGGTGCCAGGTCCCAGCCGCCATTTGTCGGAAACTGGAAACACCGAGAGCCGGGGCCTCTGCGACGCATTGTCTGACGGAGCTTGCGTGGCGTTACTCGATTCTGAGTTCTGACATTAAATCCATCAGGTCTTCGGTTGTGACCTCTTCGGAATTATTGGCGGCAATCTGACCAGCGGGAGGCGGTGCACTGACCGTCTGCCCGGTTGTCTGTGGTGGCATCTGCTGTGGTGGCATCTGCTGTGGTGGCATCTGCTGTGGTGGCATCTGCTGTGGTGGCATCTGCTGTGGTGGCATCTGCTGTGGTGGCATCTGCTGTGGTGGCATCTGAGCATAGCCAGGAGGTGGTTGCCCCGGCACGCCCGGATACATTACGCCCGGTTGCATGGGTTGACCGGGATACATTCCCGGCTGCATTGGCATCTGTGGCTGATACATCGGTTGCTGTGGCATGCCGCCTTGCTGCTTGGCGGCCAGGGCGGCCTTGCGTTGTTCTTCTTCCCTCAACAGTTTTTCACTGATCTTGACTTTCTTTTTGTGTTTGACCGGTGCCGCAATTCCTTTAGCGATCCGATCCGCATCCGCGCGACTGTCCAGGCGTTTGTCGACTGAATCTGACTGTTGTTGTATGAGTTCCTTTTGCGTCCGTTCGTGCAGTTCCAACGGGTTAACTTCGAAGCAATTTACGGTTCTGAAGGCACTCGCGAGTTCCTGCATGCCGGGCAGTCGCTTGGCCGGGTTCTTCTGCAGCATCTGCAGAATAATCCGGTCCAGTTCTTTCGTTACGTTCGGATTAATGACCGATGGTGGAACAGGATCTTCTGACAGGTGTTTTTTCAACAGGTCGTTCGGCGAGTCCCCCGCGAACGGCGGCTGGCCGGTCAGTACTTCGAAGAAACTGACACCCAGACTGTACATGTCAGTCAGTTCCGTAGGAGGCTTTTTCAGGATTGTTTCCGGGGCGATATATGTGCGGGTTCCCTGGATTGATTTTTGCTTCCCGGACAACAGCTTGCCGACAGTTCCCATGACTTTTGACGAAAGTGAAAAGTCGATGACGCGGACTTCGCCTGCTTTGTTGACAAGAATGTTGTCTGGCTTGATGTCCCGGTGAAGCCAGCCACTTTCATGCATGTACTGAAAAGCCGGTATCAGTGATTCTGCCACTTTCGGAAATACAGACTGAATTGCTGCCAGGTTTGAGGTGATATGAGTCTTCAGGCTGGGCGACCGAAAGAAATCCATGATGAAGAACGCGTGATCACGATTCATCTCCAGTTCGCGGAATTGAAGAAAGGCTGGATGTTCCAGAGACTTTCCGACCTTGAATTCATGCTTCAGCACTGATTTTTCGGTTGCATCCTTGCGGGCGTCATCCAGCATCAGCTTCATCGCCAGCTGCATCGGAGTACCGGCTTCGACCACTTCCCAGATCTGAGTTGACGTACCGGAAGCGACGCAATTTCGAAGTTCGTAACTGCCGACGGTCATTTGTCCTTCACTCACAACACCCACTCCTGATATTGAGCCGCTGAATCACGTCCGACGTGGCGCGGACAGCGACATGATCTTCGGGAAGAACCATGTTCGTTGATGCGTACAATAATAAGCACAAGACGACAAGAAGCAGTCGCCGATCCTCAAAATTCGGGCTTTACGCACCGACTTGTATTATAAACGAACACTGGGAATTGATGCGAAGCCTAATCGGCCCGTTGACGTATGTTAATTTCAGAGTGCTGGGCCACGTTGCCAAGAAGTTTCAATTCTGACATAGTTCTGGCACGCTTTGCAGATCTTTCCGACAGTCGATTACCACCCTGCCGTCAATAATTCTCTCTCCAGGAGCAGATAATGACTTGTTTCCGTGCTCTGGTCCTGTTCATAACACCGCTCATCCTCGTCGCCAATGCTCAGGCTGACGGCCTGAAGGTCGTGCGGTTTTCAGGAGCACTTTCCCAGCAGGCCCGCGGCGAGTCTCAGATACTGAGACGTTTTGAGGCACTGTTGCTGGACGACGGTGTCGCACCTTTCTTTGCGGTTCTGGACGATGAACGCGACGGGTGCCCCTGGCCGGAGAGCTTTGGGCAGGTGGCGACGAACGGCGTTGCACCTCATCTGATCTACGACTACGACGGTAGTTCCTACACGTTGCGGTTGCCATCACTTTCTCTGGCCGTACCGAATGATGCAGCGGTCGGCAGTCAATGGACTGCCAGCGACTGGAGTTACGAGATCACGGCCAGTCAGCCTGGCGACGATGCTGCATGGACGATTGAATCACGTGAACGACGAGGGCGGCGGCAGTTGATGAAGGTTTCCCGGGAATCAGGGGCACTGCTCACTGCCACTCAGGATGTCTTCATGGGACAGGGTGTTCGTTTTGAACTTACACTGAAGCAAACCTCTTCTGAAACCCTGGCTGATAATCTGTCTGACCGCGTTGGGCAGCTGCGTTCCGAGCTTCTGAAACTACAGGCAGCTCTGAACCGCAGACCGGATACCCAGCTGTCGGAATTGTCTCCACGACAGGTTGCCGACTCGAAGTCTCAGTTGGCATCGCTGACGATGCTTGCCGCTGAAACGCCGTTACAGGAGTCCGTTTTGAGAATTCGCCGCAATGTTGAACAGCAGGCTCGCCGGATCTCCCGGACAATGAATCGGCAGAAGCAGCTGCTGGGCCGTGTGTCACCGGAGTTCTCGTTGAATCTGGTTGGCGGTGGTAACCTTCCGTCTTCATCGCTGCGCGGAAAAGTTGTGGTACTGCACTTCTGGAAGTACGCCGAAAAACCGCTGTCCGAACCGTACGGTCAGGTTGGCTATCTGGAGTTTTTGTACAACAGGTATAAGCCGATGAATGTGGAAGTGGTCGGAGTCGCCATGAACCAGGCGCTGCAGCAAAGCGAGACGACTCGGCTTGGTCAGCGGACGGCCAGAAAGCTGGCAGAGTTCATGAACCTGAGCTATCGTATCGGCTACGACGACGGGTCACTGCTTCGTGAACTTGGTGATCCGCGCGTTTCCGACGGTCAGCTGCCACTGTGGGTCGTACTTTCTCCAGAGGGCAGGATCACTCATTATCACAGCGGTTTTTATGAAATTGACCGTCAGCAGGGCCTGAAAGAACTGGATGACGTGCTGGTCGCCCAGATTCGCGCGGCCGACGCCAATTAGGCAAATCCGTCGTGGCGCAAATCCGTCGTGGCGCAAATACAAAGGCCCCTGCTCTGCCCAATATATGACCGGTGTTCACCCCGGTAAGGACAATTCGGTTCATACCGCGTTCAGATCGTTCCTGCCCTGCCACATAGCTGTCTTCGCTGTGTGTCAGGAAATCGGGCGGCCGGCCACATGCTGCAGATACTCGCCGTACTCGTTCTTGTAGTCCGCGGCAAGACTCCGCAGCTGATTATGGTCAATAAATCCACGACGCAGTGCGATTTCCTCCGGACAGGAAATCTTAAGTCCCATTCGTTTTTCGATTGCCGCTACGAAATTTCCAGCATCCAGCAATGAATCGTGCGTGCCAGTGTCGAGCCACGCAAATCCTCGAGACAACGTTTCCACGTTCAGCCGACCGCAACGCATGTACTCGCGATTCACATCCGTGATTTCCAGTTCACCGCGTGGCGACGGTTTCAGATTCCGAGAGATTTCAACGACGTCGTTGTCATAGAAATAGAGGCCCGGAATGGCGAAGTTGGATCGTGGTTTCTCCGGTTTTTCGTCCAGTGAAATGGCTCTGCCGTCAGTATCAAATTCGACAACGCCGTAGCGCTCGGGGTCACGAACTTCGTAACCGAAGATCGTGGCACCGTGCTGCTGGGACGCTGCACTGTTGAGGATTTCCTGAAAGCCTCGGCCGTAAAAAATGTTGTCGCCCAATACCAGGGCAACGTGCTGTTCGCCGACAAATTCTGCGCCCAAAACGAACGCCTGAGCAAGGCCCTCTGGATTTTCCTGTTCAGCAAAGGAAAATTTCATCCCCCACTGCGAACCATCACTAAGCAACTTTTTAAACCCGCCCAGGTCTCTTGGCGAGGATATAATCAAGACATCCTGAATGCCCGCCAGCATCAGCGTCGACAGCGGGTAGTAGATCATCGGTTTGTCATAAACCGGTGCCATCTGTTTGCTGATCCCAAGCGTCAACGGAAACAGACGCGATCCCGTGCCGCCAGCCAGCACGATCCCTTTTTTGAAATAACTCATTTGGATTCCAGTCCCAGTCTTTCGCGACGATAGTCGCCGCTGTGTACACGTTCCACCCAGTTTGGATTATCGACATACCATTGAACCGTCTTTTCGATTCCGCTGGCGAAGTCCTGAGTGGGCTGCCAGCCAAGTTCCATTCTGATCCTGGAAGCATCAATGGCGTAGCGACGGTCGTGGCCTGGCCGATCAGCAACGTATGTGATGAGTGATTCACAGGGCGTTTGCGGCGCGTGCGGGCACAATCTGTCGACCGTACGACATACCGTTGTGACGATGTCGAGATTCGTTTTTTCGTTATTGCCTCCGACGTTGTAGCACTCACCAACACGACCGTTTGCAAGAACCGTTTCAATGGCGCTGCAGTGATCTTCGACATAAAGCCAGTCGCGTATGTTCATGCCGTCACCATATACCGGAAGTGGCTTGCCCTCCAAAGCGTTCAGAATCATCAGGGGAATCAGCTTCTCCGGAAACTGACAGGGGCCGTAGTTATTGCTGCAGTTGGTCATCACGCTGGGCAGACCGTAGGTGTGCAGGTAGGCTCTGACAAAATGGTCGGACGCCGCTTTTGAGGCGGAGTACGGACTGTTTGGTGCATACGGGGTGCCCTCTGTGAATAACCCTGTGGCACCCAGAGAACCGTAGACTTCGTCAGTAGAGACGTGCAGAAAACGGAATGCCTGTCTGGCGACATCGTCAAGTTTTGCCACGTACGCGCGGACCTCCTCCAGCAGTCGACACGTACCCAACACGTTTGTCTGTACAAAATCCAGCGGGCCGTCGATGGAGCGATCAACATGAGATTCGGCAGCAAAATTAACAATGGCCACCGGCTGATGCTCGGCCAGCAGCGATCTCACCAGTTCCCGGTCACCAATGTCGCCCTGCACCAGTCGGTGGTTCAGGCCGTCAGATTCCGGCAGCGAATCCGGATTGCCGGCATACGTCAGTTTGTCGAGGTTGATGATCGCCGTGTCTGAACGACCGACGGCGCGTCGAACAAAACAGCTGCCGATGAACCCTGCCCCACCCGTGACCAAAAGTGTCTTCATATTCGCGGCCTTCAACGCGGCATCGCCGCAGCCGATTTGTCCCCAACGGTCCGATTCGGCTGACATTTGGAACCAGTCGATTCGCTTCGACTGGAAACTGAATATATGAACGTACGAAGATGACGACGAAAGAAGGAATAACTTCAGCCGGATTTCCAGTTTTTCAGTGCTCTTTCAACAGCGACATGGACGGGGCTCAACGGCAACCCCGCCGCCATGGCTTTGCTGACATCGAGAACGCAGTTGGATCGAGGCGTTGCGGCGGCCTGTTGCATGAAGTCCTCTTCTGACCGAAAGAACGAAAACTGTTTGTCCGACAGGCCGTGCCGGATGATCATGTCCACCACTTCACCCGTCGTGATACATCCGGGATTGGTCAGGTTATATATTCCAAAGTCAACACGATTCACCCAGCAGGCTATGCAGGCATTCGCAAATTCTGTCAGCTCTGAAAGACTATTGGTCGCATGCAGCAATCGGTCATACCTGAGCATTTTAGATATGTAGTTGCGTGGTGAATCATGTTCATCAAACGGTATGCGCAGCCGCCAGATAAAACAGCGTTCGGCCCCTGACAGTACTTCTTCTCCCAGAGCCTTGCATCCGGAATAGAAACTGCAGTTGTTCTGCCGAAACGAAAAGTTAGGGGCGTCGTCCTCCGTAAAGCCCGTGTCATCAGGCTTGGAACCAGTGTAAATACACCCCGATGATACGTGTCCCCACGGTAATTTCAGATGTTCGCACACTTCCCGAACTGTACCGGGCAATACGGCATTGCCCGCCAGGCATTCCGCTTTGTTTATTTCACAGGCATCAACGTTGGGGCGCCCAGTGTAACCGGCTGCGTTAATCACAAACGTTGCGTGCGTTTCTCTCAGGCACTTCAGTAGAGAATCATGTGTGGAGTGGTCGTTCTGCGCACGTGATTTGACTGTGAATTCCTGTCCGGCTGCCGACAGCGATCTTTGAAATGCGCTTCCGACATACCCGTTCCCGCCCAGAATAACAAACATCCTAGAAAACCTTTGTGTCTTCTAACAAATCCAAACCGATGATCGACTTGCCAATCCAAACGTGTTATGTACAAGTCTGAAATATCCGCTCCAGACTGCTCGTTATTCTGCGAAGCTGCTGGACGTTTCTGATTACGGCCACGGATGTAGCGGCAAATGCCAATCCTGAAAAAGGAACCGGACCTTTACCCGGAAGAACTGCTCGAAAACTCTGCCGAGGTCAGCCCTGCCGGTCAGTGGTTTGCGATGTACACTCTGTCGCGCCGCGAAAAAGACCTGATGCGACGGTTGCGGGCACAAAATATCGCCCATTACGGCCCCATGGTACCGAATCGATCGAGGTCGCCTCAAGGTCGTATTCGCACCAGCTATATGCCTCTGTTCGCCGGATACGTATTCGTGTACGGCACCGAGGAGGATCGCTACAACGCGGTGGCCACCGGGTGTATTTCGAAGGTGATCGACGTTAGTGATGCGGGCCAGCTGGTCACAGATCTGTGCCAGGTTCGTCTGCTGGTAGAGCATGGTGAAGACCTGCGGGCGGAAGTTCGTCCTGTTGTCGGTCAACGTGCCAGAATCATTCGCGGCCCGCTGAAGGAACGGGAGCTGACAGGGACCATAACCCAGGTGAACAGTCAGCATCGGCTGACCATTATGGTCAATTTTCTGCAGCAGGGAGCATCCATCACAATTGACGAAGCTGATATCGAACTGTTGTAGAACGATCGTTCATCGGAAAACGACAGGTGGTACGTACATCCCCGTCCGTCTTTTCGTCTGAAGTGTTCAGCAACCATCGCCCCGGTGTGTCGGCGAGTCCTTCGTTGCATCTCGCAGTGTTGCGAATATCAAAACACTCGATCGTCATTCAGTAGTACATCGATCTGACTGCCAATCGGGATTTCCGGCCACAGTTTGTCGCACGGTTCCACGCGTACGGTCGCCACGCTTTGGCCATCCAGGACAGCGGCTTCGGCCAGCATGGGCAGGTTGGACACCTTTCCGCGATATCGATCGTTCCCCGGAAATATCAGGGCAACTGATGTGCCCGGTTCGATTTCGTGGACTCGGTGAGTCGGCAGGTTCAACAGCACATAGCGTCGATCTGTGTGCAGAATTTTCAACATGATTTCGCCGGTGGACATCGTGTCGCCAACTTTGTATCGCACTAGTCCGATCTTGCCGTGTACCGGACAGATAACGTCCACTTCGCGGCTGAGCGATATCAGGTCTGCCAGTCGCTGAGAAGCTTCGTCGAACTGAATACGAATACTTTCTACTCCAGCGGCTCGTCGAACCTGCTGCGGCAGAACTTCTCTCAGTTCCTCCAGTTTCTGCAAACGCATTTCCACGTTTTGGGCTTCAATACTCAGGACCGTCTCGCCATTGCCTTCCGATGCCTGGACGGTCCGCGAACGAGCGGGGGCAGGCAAAAACGGCGGTCGGGGAACGTCGATGGAGGACTGGCCGGATTCACCGCTGACGAAAATCATCGGGTTGGGGAATCCATTGCTACTGGTCAGGGTGCGTGCGTTTGATACGGCATATACGCCGGTTCCAGTAGCGATGTGTCGACTGTATTTCAGAGACGCTGAACGAAACTGTTCCGTCGGCGTCCGTTTTACCTCCTGAATCAGATGTGCTCGCGTCCGGACCTCAGAGAGTTCATGATCCAGTTCGCGGGTTCGCCATTCCAGGTCCAATGCTGCCTGAGCATCGGCCTGTCGCAGTCGTTGGTCCAATTCACGTACCCGCTGCTCATGTACAGAAATCGTTTCCAGGTATTCTGTTTTCTCGAGAGTCAGAAGGCTGTCTCCGGAGAATACTTCGTCGCCCGGACTGACGTTGGTTTTCAACAGCCTTGCCTCCGCGGGGACGCGCAACGACGTAATGTCGGCTGCCAGCAGGCCACGAATCGGCGGGTTGGACTGAATGCCAAGCCAGTACACGAACAGGCAGCCAACAAGAAGTGCGCAGCCCAGCATCGTTACGGTGCGCACGAGTGACGCGGGCATGTGACGAAAATTGTTGGAAGGTCCCGACGATCGCGGACGACACAGATTCCGAGCCTGTTCCACCCATTGTCCATCTTTCAAGGCTGAAGGACTCATACCCAGCTCATTGGCGAACTCGCAGATCTCACTCTGTTCCCACAACGCGATCTGTCGAAGGAAGTAGACTCCCAGTCTGTTCAGCGTGACGGCTTCGCGTGTATCTATGCCTCGAATAACGTTGAGGTCATCTGCTCCTGCCGGCGCGTGGTCGTAGACGGGGCCGAATCGGTGATCGATCCGATAACCGTGCGACAGCTGGTCAAACAGATTTGATGCCAGTGTTGGGTTCATTTTCTCGAAACCTCCCTGCCCTGCTTGTTATTCAGGACTCAGTCGGTGGCGTGTGTACTTCTTCATCTGCAACTGTTTCATTTGGGTGATCACCGGCAGAAACCGCCGGACTTCGTGAAATGGCACAAAGTGCGCGCAACGGGTGATGGTCACCCAAGAGTGTCATCGGCCGCACGTTTGTCAAAGATTCACGAATTCCCAAGACCTGCCCTGTCGAATCTGTCAATTCATTCGTCATTCATGAATTCATCCGTCCTGATTCGGGCGTGGGCATTTGTGGACACTTCGCTAAATGGTGAAACACCATGAATCAGTGATTCTGCGACTGTTCCGGATACTGTGACTTGTGCAACAGTTTGTGCCTGAAGGTATCGGATTTGACGCTGAATACGTCGCCAATCGGCTCGTGGGCTATCTGTTCAACATCTGGCCGCTAGAATAATTGGTCGCAATTTCGGCCGGTGGCTGCCCGTTGTTTCTGATGGAAAACAGCCGCCTGGTGAGAGTCTGGTTAGTGGCTGCACGTTTCGGAACGCCGTCGATACGCGCCAGGATAAGTTTGATGAACAGAATATGTTTCGCCCGAGTCCTGCAATGGTGTTCGGTCAGCCTGTCCGGCCTGCTTGTTGTGGCAACTTTGCAGGCGGATGATGGTCCGTCTCCATCCGCTGAGAAGCAGAAGGCGGCCATTCCGGCGGAACATGCCGGACCGGCCAACCGCCTCAGCAAGGAATCCAGCCCCTATCTTCTGTTGCACGCCCATAATCCCGTGGACTGGTTTCCATGGGGCCCGGAAGCCTTTGAAAAAGCAAGAAAAGAAAACAAACCGATTTTTCTCTCCGTCGGCTACAGCAGCTGCTACTGGTGTCATGTGATGGAACGGAAGGTGTTTTCAGACAAGGCGATTGCGGCCTGGATGAACGCACACTTCGTCAACATTAAGGTCGATCGCGAAGAACGCCCTGACGTTGACGACATCTACATGACCAGCCTGTTGGTATATCAACAAATGGTTGGATCTGCCGGCGGTGGTGGATGGCCGCTGTCAATGTTTCTGACTCCCGAAGGGAATCCGATTGCCGGAGCAACCTATCTGCCACCGCACGATTCTCCGGAACGCGGCCCTGGTTTTCTGTCGGTAGCAAAGCGGATCGACGAACTGTGGCAGCAGCGCGAGAGTGATCTGGCACGCACCGCTTCCATGATTGCGAGGCAGGTTCAAAGGATGGGACAGCCTGGAGTACAACTGGAACAGGTTGAGCTGGAAGAAAAACTACTCAACAGTGCGGTTGTTCCGATCAAGGAGATGTACGATCCGGTCTGGGGAGGCGTTGACTTCGACGAAAGGCGCCCGGCAAAACCTCGGTTTCCGAACGTGCCCCGTCTGGAACTGGCACTGGACCTTTATGAATCGACCGGCGATGGTGAGTTGCTGAAGATTGTGCAACATTCTCTGACTCGAATGGCTCAGGGAGGCATTCACGATCATCTGGGTGGTGGGTTCCATCGTTACAGCACCGACCGTCGCTGGCACGTTCCGCATTTCGAAAAGATGCTGTACGACCAGGCGATGATGCTGAGCATTTACACGCGGATGGCTGCGAAGACGAACAACGAAGTTTACAGAAATGTTGCTGTCGGAATTGCTGACTTTATACACAATGAAATGACCACACCCGAAGGAGCCTTCTGTTCTGCACTGGATGCAGAAACGAATGCGATTGAAGGCGAGTACTATGTCTGGACGGCGGAAGAAATTACGTCTGTCCTGGGCGAAGCCGACGCCGGATTCTTTTCTGCGGTATATGGTGTGAACGAATCGAACCCGTTTGAACATGGCATCGTGCTGCATCTGCCAAAGTCTGTCGGTGATACGATCAGCGAACAGCAGGTTGATTCGCAACAGGCCAGGGACCGTCTGTCAAAAATGCGGACGCGGCTGCTGCAGGCGCGGTGGAAACGAGAGCGTCCGTTGCTGGATGACAAGGTGCTGACCGCATGGAATGCTCTGATGATTAAGTCGCTGGCTGTCAGCGGCCGTGAGCTGAATCGGCCGCAGGATACCGCGGCTGCCGTTAAAGCTGCCGGTTTTCTGCTGGCCCGTTTGCGCGATGCTGAAGGCCACCTGCTGCGAACATGGCGAAAAGGTACTGCCAGATACTCCGCCTATCTGGTCGACTATGCATTTCTCGTTTCTGCTTTGGTGGAACTGCATCGTACAACACAAAGTGAACGCTGGCTGACCGAAGCGCGGCAACTGGCGCAGCTGCAGAACGAGTTGTTCTACGACGACAAGCTGCACGCATTCTACTTCACTGCCAAGAATCATGAGCAGCTGATCGCGCGCACAAGCTCGGCGTACGATTCCGTGTTCCCGTCGGCCAACAGTGTGACGATTCGCAACCTGCTGGAACTGGATGCTCTTCGGCAGTCACCGGAGTTCGTCAGAGTGGCTCGCGATACGCTCAGCCAGTTTGCACCGACGCTGCAAAAGGCACCGGCATCCTGCAGCGGCCTCGCCCGAGCCCTTCATTTGTGGCTGTCAAAGCCGGACCGATTAATCACGGCACAATCGGCAGGCGTTGAAGAGTCACTGTTCGGGCGGATTGACGGTCCTGAAGAAAGAAAATGGCTGCTGACGTTACTACAGGAAGGCCGGGCGGGTACGTCCCCTGCTCTGGCAAGCTCGCAGGAACGTACCGCATTTCGACCGATCATTCCCACCAATGCCTCGGCAGTGGGTTTTGTTCCGCCGGACAAACCCAAACCACTGAAGGTCAGAATCTACCCGCTGTACAACAAGATTCCCCGCGGTGGCAAGTGCTTCGTTGCAGTGGAACTGCAGATTAAACTCGGATGGCATATCAATGCGAATCCATCCAGTCCGGATTTTCTGCTGCCGACTGAACTGTTATTGAAATCGAAGCAAAAGATAAGGCTCACCAGAGTTAAGTATCCCGAACACCACGATCTGAAGGTGGATGGCTCAGACGCACCGTATCACGTTTACGACGGAAAGGTGCTGCTGTACGGTTTGCTTGAAATTGATGAAAGTGAAACTGCAGAGAAGGCTGAAATGGAATTCCACGTCAAGTTTCAGGGGTGCAACAGGAACGAGTGCCTGCCTCCGGATCTGATCGTGATGAAGGGAAAACTGCCTTTTTCTGCGAAGGGCGAGGAGTTGAAAAAGACGAATCTGCAAAAGTGGCCCATGCCGAAAAACAAGGATAAATCCACGTCTGAGGCCGACCCGAAACCCCGTGACCGCTGAAGCGACGTCACGGGGACG
>Ga0315316_10000139_pt1 | contig 39851 bp, 34 predicted proteins | sample M160m3416metaG_FD_203702 | JGI IMG/M metagenome (GOLD analysis project Ga0315316, IMG submission 203702) | Ammonia-oxidizing marine archaeal communities from Monterey Bay, California, United States - M1 60m 3416 | ecosystem: Environmental > Aquatic > Marine > Intertidal zone | place: USA... | reverse complement strand
ATAAATCGTGAGGGCGGTGCATGATTATCTTGCCCATGCAATCTCCGCTGTTCTGCAAAGGTTAAATATAGTGTTTGCTCCGCACGAGTAATTCCCACATAGCATAGTCTACGTTCTTCCTGGAGAGTTTTGGAATCTAAGATATTTCTTTGGTGAGGAAACAGCCCATCTTCCATCCCACACATAAATACCAATGGAAATTCTAACCCCTTAGCTGAATGCATGGTCATTAGCTGGACACAATCCTCCCAGGCACCAGCTTGCTCTTCACCAGATTCTAGAGCCGCGTGAGCGAGAAATGCATCCAACATTGTCATGTCATCCTCATGATCAACATCAAAACTTTTTGCCGCAGTAACCAATTCTTCTAAATTTTCTATCCTAGTTAATCCGCGCTCACCTTTTTCCTTTTGATATAAGTCTATCAATTCACTCAGATTAATAAGATGATCTATTTTATCGTGTATCTCTAGAGTTTCAGTCTCTCTATCCATTCTATTTATTAATGAAATAAAATGATTTATTTTGTTATATTTTGTTCCAGTAGGATCATTTTTAGCAAGAAAACAAGCTGCCTTCCAAAGAGAAAGATTATTATCTTTTGCGCACTTTCGAATATTATCTAATGCTTTTGCACCAATACCTCGTGTAGGTTTATTAACTATCCTTTCAAAGGATGCATCATCATTTTTGTGTGATACTAATCTCAAATAAGCAAGAGCATCTTTAATTTCTGAGCGCTCAAAAAATCTCAATCCGCCATATATTCTATATGGCATAGAGGCACTAATTAAAGCTTCTTCTAGTGCTCTTGATTGCGCATTAGAACGATAAATAATAGCTACTTCGGTACGTTTATTACCTTGTTTTTCCCAATCTGAAATGCGATTTACTATAAAATTTGCTTCATCTCTCTCATTAAAAGCTGCATAAATTTTAATTAATTCGCCCTGCTCACCGTCTGTCCAAAGCTCTTTTGGTATCCTATCTTCATTTTTGGTGATAATAGCATTAGCTGCTTTAAGAATATTGGCTGTGGAGCGATAATTTTGTTCTAGAGTAATTATTTTAGTGGCTGGAAAATCTTTCTGAAATTGAGCTATATGCTCAACCTTCGCTCCACGCCATCTATAGATAGATTGGTCTTCATCACCCACAGCAAATAATGTACTTTTAACTCCTGTTAACAATCTTAATAATGCATATTGGATTGAATTTGTGTCTTGAAATTCATCAACCAAAAGATGTTTAAATGTACTATGATATTTTTCCAAAAGTAGCGGATTATCTCTAAATAGTTCATATGTACTTAGCAATAATTCAGCAAAATCGACCAAGCTTCCTTGGTTACATATATCTTGATATTGTTGATATAACTTAATCATATGAATTAAATCCACATCGTTTTTATTATCAATTTGATCCGCGCGCAACCCCTCATCTTTTTGTTTATTTATAAAATACTGTATCTCTTTTGGGTTATGACGATCATCATCCAAGCCAAGGCTTTTTATTAATCTTTTTATAATTCTCAGCTGATCGTCTGAATCAATTATTTGAAAGCTTTGCTCTAACCCAGCTTCTGTTGCATGCCTTCTTAAGAAACGATGTGCAATCCCATGAAACGTTCCAATCCAAAGATTATTAACTGGGATATTTAATAATTCTTCAATACGATGCCGCATTTCTTTTGCTGCTTTGTTCGTAAATGTAACGGCCAAAAGATTATGTGGGGATATATTTTCTACATCAATCAGCCATGCAATACGATGAGTTAAAACTCTTGTTTTACCGCTTCCCGCGCCCGCAATTACAAGCATGGGTTCGGCAGGCCCAGTTACTGCTTTACGCTGGGGCTCATTTAATGAGTCAAGTATTGGTGTTACATCCATTTATATTAAAAGGTCATTTAATCTTAATGGAATGTAATGATCGACAAGTAATGCGGTGAATAGAATAGTCAGATAGTGAATTGAAAAACGAAAGACTCGCATAGGTAATTCTACACTATCATCTTTTTTTAATTTAATGGCATACCATAAAAATGCAATGCCACTGGTGATGGCGGTGAACAAATAGATGATTCCACTCATTCCAGTCTGATAGGGTAATATGGTTATTCCAACTAACAATATCGTATAATTCAATATAAAAAGACGAGTAAATGCATTTCCATGCGTTACTGGAAGCATTGGGATATTGGCTTTTTCGTAGTCTTCTTTTTTTGCAATAGCAAGGGCCCAAAAATGTGGCGGGGTCCAAAGAAAAATAATCAAAAACAATATTAATGCATCACTGTGAACTTCGCCAGTTACCGCTGTCCACCCTAAAACTGGTGGTGCTGCACCAGCTGCACCTCCAATTACGATATTTTGAGGAGTGGCTCTTTTTAAATAAACAGTATAGATAATTGCGTAACCTATTAGGGAGAGAAACGTTAAAATTGCAGTTAATGTATTTATTAAAAAGAAGAGCAAGAACATGGATATAACGCATAAGACCAATGAAAAGAGTAAAGCTTTTTTCTGTGAGATTTTGCCTTGAGGTAATGGGCGATTCTTAGTTCTGGACATTCTTTCATCAATTTGAGCATCGAGCACATGATTGATTACTGCTGCTGAGGATGCGCTCAGGCCGATACCAAGCGCACCAAATAATATTATGTTAATAGAGGGCAGTGATTCAGTGGCAAGAAACATGCCGACAATGCCGCAGAACACAATAAGAATAACAACTTTAGGCTTTGTTAGCTCATAATAATCCTGCCAAGTTGCTTGAGAGTAGCTTTGCAATTTTTTTACCTTAAAAATTTTTAATTGATGGAATATCTAAGTAAATTATAACATCAAAATATGTTTGACTTTGATTTAGTAGATTAATTATTTTTATTAAGTAATGTTCTTTTTAATTTTATTATCAAGAATATTATTACACCAAAACACATCAAGAACCATTGAACTGAATAGCCGTAATTGGTTGCAGAAGTAGATACTCGTGGTTCCCAATTTCTAGTGAAACCATTCTTCTCATCTGGATCAAGTAATAATATGTAAGGCAATGTTTCACGCTCAAGTTGATCTTGTATTTCTTCGATGCTGGGATATATGCCAATATTCGGCCATGTTGTAATTTCATTAAATGCCTCACCATCACGGATCCCCACTTTAGGTAAAGAACCTGATCGCCCTTTTATATTTATAATGGAGCTATCAATTTTAATATTAGGAAAGTCATTTTCTTTTTTGATCCATCCCCTATTTACCAGCAGCAGTGGCAGGTTTTTATTTATTTCAAAGGGGGTAATAATCATTTGTCCTAATTGGCCATCTCTAATTATATTATCAATTATAATTTGCCTATCTTTATCAAAGGCTCCAGATGCCTGTATTCTTGTGTAAGTAGCCATATCAGTTCGATCTTTTATGTTGATATGATTCTCACCGGTTATATAAGCTTCCTGTAAAGCATCTTTTTCTTTTGCCCGATCAAGCTGCCAAAAACCTAATGATGCAAATGAATAGATCAATATGATGAAAAATATATAAGGAGTAGCTGCGTAAAAAATTGGTCTTAATTTATTCATGAGCGATTTTTCTTTTTTAGGTTAATAATTTGTGAGATATCGACCTTATATTCATTTGGATTAGAGTTTAAATTATTTCCCCAAGCGTGACCATATATAAGCTCTAATTCAATCGCCATTTGACCATCTTTTACTGTATTATTCAGTTCATTTTCAAGCTCAATGAAGGCCGTCTTGCCAGTTAAAGAAGGGCGCCTCTCAGCAAGACAATTTCTTGCTCCGATTGAGCTAATATCCTGCATCATTGATTCTAGTGTTGAATAGTTTAAAGTAAGCTTTTCAGTATCTAGGACCGGATCACTGAGACCAGATTGAAGCATATTATCTCCGATAATATGCATATCAATAAAGTGATTTACATGATTGAAATTATCAATCTTGGACCAGATTGAATTAAAAATTTGAAAGCTATCTGGCCCGAGTGTTGAGAAAATAAATAGACCGTCTTTTTTTAATATTCTACTTACCTCTGAAAAAAAATGATTTGTGTTATCAATCCAGGGCATCAATAAATTGGCAAATATTAAATCCATAGAATTATTGACAAATGGCAAAGCATTTGCGGATGCTTGAACTTCTCTAATGCGACTTATAATAGAACGTTTTTTTCTTGATTCTATAAGTCTTGATTGAGATAAATCTACACTCATTATTTCGCATTTTTTAAAACGCTTAGATAGATACCTCGAACTCGAACCAAGGGCAGATCCTAAATCAAGGCCAATTTTAGGACTTAAATTCATAGGTTTCATTTTTTCTATCAAATCGTTTCTGCAGTGCCTATGAATGAAGTCATATTCAGAGAAAGATGTCGCTGTAGCATCGGCTCTTCGCATTACATCTTTGGTATTAATTTTGTGGGTCATTATTTTTACGTGTTGTAATTCAAAAAGATGCCAATAAAAACTATCATACCAATGTAATGATTGTGCTTAAATGCATGAAAACAAGATTTTCTATCCCTGCCTCTGGATATCCATTGGTGATAAAACATTAAAAATAATGAAGCTACTATGGATAAGTAAACCCATATACCTAAATTGGCAATTTTAGCCATTAAGAACAACTGAAATATCATCAATATTTGAAAAACTCCAATGAATAATAAATCATTTTCACCGAATAATATTGCAGTTGATTTAATCTTGAGATTTATATCATCATCACGATCAACCATGGCATAGAAGGTATCGTAAATTAATGCCCAAAAAATCGCGATTGAAAAAATTAACCATCCAAGCAACGGGACAGTTCCAGTTTGAGCTGCAAATGCCATAGGGACCCCCCAACCAAATGCAAGACCAAGAATGAGTTGAGGGGCAGACAATATTCTCTTCACAAATGGATATATGGCAGTTATGCAGGCCCCAATTAAAGCAAGAATTTGGGTTTGTCTATTTAGAAAAAAAATCAACAAAAATGCTAAAGACATTAATATGAAAAAAAGAATGAGCGCTTCCTTTTCGCTGACTTTTCCAGAGGCAATGGGTCTTTCTTTAGTTCTTTTGACGTGGGGGTCAATTTCTCTGTCGGCGAAATCATTAAGAACACAACCGGCTGAACGCATAATTACAACACCCAGCATAAATATTACTAGAATTTTTATTGATACGTCACCGTTACTGGCAAGCCAGAGTGACCAAAGCATTGGCCACATTAAAAGCCATATACCAATGGGCTTATCTAGCCTCATTAATAGAAATAAATAAGTTAGCTTTTTTGTTACTTTTGAGCTCATGGATTAAGACTACACTTTACCGTAATCATGTTCACTGTTTGACCATCTAATTACCATTTTTTTTGTTTCCTTGGGAAAATTATTCATCATGTTGTCAGCTATTTTTTGTACTTTTGGTAATAAGTGAGCATCTCTCACTAGATCTGCAATGCGATATTGCGGTAATCCTGTTTGTTTTGTTCCAAGTAATTCTCCAGGACCACGTAATTCCATATCTTTTTGCGCTATCTTAAAGCCATCATTAGTTTCACGTATAACTGATAATCTTTCATGTGCTATTGCACTAAGGGGTTTTTTGTAAAGCAATATACAATAACTTTGTTTGTTGCCACGACCAACCCGACCTCTCAATTGATGAAGTTGTGAGAGCCCCATTCTTTCTGCATTTTCTATGATCATTAAACTTGCATTTGGAACATCCACGCCTACTTCAATTACTGTAGTTGCGACCAGAAGTTTAATATGAGCGTCCTTAAATAATCGCATCATATTTTCTTTTTCAGTATTTTTTTGTCGTCCATGGATTAAACCAACAGATAAAGGCTTAAGGATGTCTTTTAAATGGTCGTATCGATCTGTTGCAGCATCCGCTTTTATTGTTTCAGATTCTTCAATTAATGGACAAACCCAATATGCTTGCTCACCATTGATGCACGCATTCTTTACTCTATCGATAACAGATTTTCTTTTATCATTGGGTATAACTATTGTTTCGATGGATTTTCTTCCGACAGGAAGCTTATCGATTATTGATGAATCAAGGTCTGCGTAGGCCGCCATTGCCAGTGTTCTGGGTATTGGAGTTGCTGTCATAATTAGTTGATGAGGTTGTTTTTTTAATGCCTCACCTTTCTTTCGTAGCGCAACTCGTTGGTTAACCCCGAAGCGATGTTGTTCATCAATTACTATTAAGGATAAGTTTTTGAATACTACTCCATCCTGAAACAGGGCGTGTGTCCCAATAATCAAATCAATTTTACCATTTTCAATTTGAGATAAGATTTCTGTTCGGATTGTTTTTTTTTGTCCGCCAGTAAGCTTTATTACATTAATTTTTAATGGGCCAAACCAGTTAAGAAAAGATTCCATATGCTGCTCAGCGAGCAACTCTGTTGGAGCCATAATAGCTGCCTGAGTTTTATTGGAAATTGCTTTTAAACATGCGATTGCTGCAACAATAGTTTTTCCTGAACCTACATCTCCTTGAAGCATTCGCATCATTGGACGTTTTTTGTCCAAATCATTTAAGATTTCTTTATAGGCTTTTTTCTGAGCCGGAGTTAGATTGAATTTTAACGACTGTATAAAATCAATTACTTTATTGTTTCCATCTTTGAGTGCTGTTGCTGTTGTGTTTTGTGCTAGTAATTTTAATTTTCTCAAGCGAATATAGTTTGCCAACAGCTCTTCAAAAGATAATCTTTCTCTGCATTTAACTAATGTGTCTTCAGTATTCGACCAATCTATTTGTGGCGGAGGTTGGTGTAGGTTTATCAAGGCATTTTCTAAATTCGGAAGTTTCAAATCATTAAGAATTTTCTTAGGAAAGAGCTCTTGAGGCTTTGAAGTTTTCATTACGTTTAATGCCTGCCTAATCAGATTCTTCAATCTGCCTGTTTGAATCCCGTCAATTGTCGAATAAATAGGTGTAAGAGTTTCGTCACCTTTAAGCTCTTTTTTTGAATTAATAAAGCGATATTCAGGATGAATCATTTCGGTTCTCTTGCTATCTGTTCTAATAGTTCCATAGCAGATAACATGAGAATTATTTTTAAATTGCTGGAATTGAGAATTAGAAAAATAAAAAAATCGTAATTTAAGTTTCTTTGTTTCATCTTCGATAGTTATCGATAAACTGCGGCGACCATAAAAAAGAATTTTACTATCGGTGATTCTTCCAGCGATTAAAGCGCGTTCGTTATGTGGGGCATCTGCAATTGGATATAACTTGGTTCGATCTTCATAACGATAGGGGAGCAGAAATAATAAATCTTCAATGAGATTAACGCCGCAGGCATTTAATTTTTTTTTAAGGGCTGGGCCTACTCCTTTTAGAGTCTCTATTTCTGAATTAAGCGTAAGCATTATCTTGTTGGAGTAAAAAATTACTTCTTAATTGCTAAAATTGCCTCAACTTCAATATCAACCTCTTTAGGTAATGATGCTACACCAATAGCCGCTCTTGCAGGGTATGGTTCCTGAAAATATTGAGCCATTACTTCGTTTACTTCTGCGAAATTTCCGAGGTCTGTGAGAAAAATACTTACTTTGATTGCATCATCTAAAGAGCCACCAGCAGCTTTTGCTATATTGCTAAGATTCTTAAATACTCTGTGAGCTCTGTTTTTGAAGTTGCCATCTACTATATTCATAGTTTCTGGATCTAATGGAATTTGGCCCGATATAAATGTTAAATTTTCAATTGATACAGCCTGACTATATGTTCCGATAGCTTTAGGCGCTGTATCGGTATGTATTATTTTTTTCATATTCATGACTCCAAGTTTTACATTATGTTTTATCTCTAGATATGCGATGAACATTGTTCATATTACGTATATTTCTAATGATTTGCGCTAGATGAATCCTATTCTTTACACTCAAAATAAATACTAATTCTGAGTAGTCTTCATGACTTGCTACTGTGACTGACTCAATATTTGAATCTGAATCTGCAATAGTGCTTGCTACTTCAGCTAGAACACCAGTTTTATTCTCAGTTTCAACATGAATTTGACTCGAAAACTCACGGTTTATATTTTCTTGCCAACTTACGGATAGCCATTTTTTCGGGTGCTTGCGAAAGTTTTTTAAATTACGACAACTATTTTCATGAATTACAACACCTCTGCCAGAGCTCATATAGCCCATGACATTATCACCAGGAATTGGATAACAACAATGACCGTAAGACACAATCATACCTTCTGTTCCTTCAATCGCTAGGTTGGTTTTTGTTAGTTTTGCATTTATATCTATATGCACAGCAAGATGCCTTGCTGTTAATGGTGCGAGTCGGTCACCTAGGCCAATTTGTTGGTAAAGATCATGGAGATTTTTAACGCCCAGCTCTTTGAATGTTTCAATTTGACGTTTTTTGCCGATTTTACGAAGCGAGGTTCCTAGATCTGTTAGTGCTGAATTAAGTAATTTCTTGCCCAGTTCATAAGCGTCACTTTTACGAATCGTTTTTAGATAAGCTTGCACATTTGATAGCGCTTTTGCTGTGATCGCATAATTAATCCAATTGGGATTTGGTCTAGCATCCTTATCGGTAATAATATTGACCGTTTGACCATTTTCTATAACTGTTTTGAGTGGCACTAGTGACCTATCAACCTCCGCTTCGATACATTGATTGCCCACATCAGTATGCACCGCGTAAGCAAAATCTATAATTGTTGCACCTTTAGGAAGTGGCATAATATCTCCCTTTGGGGTAAAAACATAAATCTTGTCTGGAAACAAATCGACTTTTACATTTTCTAAAAACTCAGCTGAGCTGGAGCTTTGCTCAATCTCTCCAATATTTTCTAACCACTTTCTGGTTCTATTATTAGTTATTGATGGGCTCTTGTCTGTGGCTTTGTATTGCCAATGCGCTGCTACACCAGATTGTGCCACACGATTCATTTCGGAAGTTCTAATTTGAATTTCAAGTGGAAGACCATTCGGCCCAAAGAGTGTCGTATGAAGTGACTGGTATCCATTAATTCTGGGGATGGCTATATAATCTTTGAAGCGTCCTGGCATAGGCTTATATAAGCCATGAACTAAACCGAGTAATTTATAACAATTATTAACATCATCAACAATTATTCTAAACCCATAAACATCAGCAACATCTCCTAGCGGGCGTTGTTTAAGCTTCATTTTCTTGTAAATACTATATAGCTGTTTTTCCCTACCAATAACTTCACCTTCAATTGCTTCTTCTTTCATCACTTTCAAGATTCTTGAAGAGATTTTCCTAACTATGCGTTTTTGTCCACCTTTACTTTTTTTGAGCGCTTTATTGATCACCCGATAGCGATAAGGAAAAAGATTTTGTAAACCAAGATCCTCCAACTCATTTTTAATTGTATTGATTCCCAGGCGATTAGCTATGGGCGCATATATATCCAACGTTTCTTTCGCTTTAACTTTTCTTTTCCTTTCGGGTAAATATTTAAGAGTCCGCATATTATGAAGACGATCAGTAAGCTTTATTAAGATAACGCGGATATCCTGAACCATCGCTAATATCATTTTTCTAAGAGTCTCAGCTTGGGCTTCAGCATGACTGTTAAATTTAATCTGATCTAACTTGCTGACACTATCGACTAGCGATGCTATTTCTGGATTAAAAGAATGCTCTAAGTCAGTTAAATTAATTTCTGTATCTTCAACAACATCATGCAGGAGGGCAGCACAAATAGTTTGGCCGTCCATTCTCATTTCTGCCAAAATTTGGGCTACAGATAGTGGGTGACAGATATAAGGTTCACCACTTTTTCGGCTTTGTTCTTTGTGCGCATCAGCGCCACATTTATATGCTTTTAAGACAAGCGACTGCTCAGTTTCTGATAAGTATATGGAAACGGTGTCAAGTAACTGCTTGAGCAGCTTTTCTTCAATTCTTGAGCCTGAACTAACTTTTTCTTGGATGCGTTTCGCGAAATCCATATTAATTTATAATAATAAAGCAGGATAATGCGAAGTTGTATTTATGTGATGTTGTTAATTCGTTATTTTCCAATAGACAAGCTTTGAAGTGGAAGAATTTCGTCATCTTCTTCAGTTTGAAGTAATTCTTGAGCGTCCATTAAATCCATTTCTTCGAGAATGCTCGGTGAAATTTCACCCGCAGCAATTTCTCTTAAAGCAATTACAGTTGGTTTATCATTTTCTCTTTCAACAAGCACTTCCGCTCCATGAGCAATTTTTTTTGCTCTTTTTGCGGCCATAAGAATCATTTCAAATATGTTATCTACTTGATGCATACAATCTTCTACAGTTATTCTGGCCATTATATCTCCCGTCGTTTGACCATATAAAAATTAATTCTAACCTACTTCTGATATTACTACACCAGTATCTTGTTAATTTTTTTAATTAAATTTGGATTATCACTACGATTTGTCACGCTCTCAGCATTGAAAATCGCTTCTAATTCATCAGCAGCTGTCTCAAAATCATCATTAATTATACAATAATCGAATTCATCCCAATGCGTCATGTCCTCATAAGCTTCATTAAGGCGCTGTGCTATTATTTCTTTAGTATCGGTATCACGATGAGTTAGCCTTTCTTTAAGTGCAGCTTGTGATGGCGGTAAAATAAAAACAGATATACATGCAGGCATTGATTTTCTGACTTGTTGAGCGCCTTGCCAATCAATCTCAAGAATTGCATGATAATTATTTTCAATTATATGTTTGACTTGCGTTTTGCTGGTCGCATATAAATTGCCAAAGACGTTTGCAGATTCAATAAACTCGCCATTTTCTTCAAGTTCATTAAAAACGTTTGTTGAGACAAAAAAATAATCTTGTCCATGAGTTTCATTTTTTCTCGGGGTGCGTGTGGTATATGATATTGAATAGCGGAGCTTGTTATTTCTGTTAATGAGCTTTTTTAATAGGGACGTTTTTCCAGCACCAGAAGGTGCGGAGATAACAAATAAATTCGTGGCATTATTCATATGACTGTCATTGTATATTTCTAAATTAGATATTTTGGATATATTCCGCAGTTTCTTCAATCAATTGTTTTATTTTAATTTATTATAGTGAAATGTTCAGTAAATAAGAATGCACACAGTCGTTAAATTAGGAGTAGAAAATGAGGCATGATGGCAGAAAAAATGATGAACTACGAAAAATTAGTTTTGTAGTTGATTTTACTAAATATGCTGAGGGCGCGGTCTTAGCTATATTTGGTGAAACAAAAGTTTTATGCACGGCATCAATTGAATCGAATGTTCCACGTTGGATAAGAGGTAGTGGGTCAGGTTGGGTAACCGCTGAATATGGCATGCTTCCTCGAGCGACTCATTCTAGGTCAAATCGTGAAGCATCAAGGGGAAAGCAAAGTGGCAGAACTCAGGAAATACAACGGCTAATTGGCCGCTCCATGAGAGGCATTATGGATTTAAAGATGCTTGGCGAAAAAACAATTACTTTGGATTGTGATGTAATCCAGGCTGATGGTGGCACAAGGACTGCGGCCATTAGTGGAGCATATCTAGCATTAAAAATCGCCCTTAAAAACTTATTAGAAAAAGATTTAATCAAAAATGACCCACTTACTGGATATTTAGCTGCTATCTCCGTGGGTATTTATAATAATGAGTCTATCCTTGATTTGAACTATGTTGAGGACAGTAACGCTGAAACTGACATGAATATTGTAATGAATGATACTGGCAAGCTCATAGAAATACAGGGAACCGCTGAAGGGAAAACGTTCAATAGGGAGGAACTAGATTCTATGCTTGATTTAGCTGAAAATGGTATCAAAGATATAATTCAAATTCAGAAGAAAGTTTATAAGGATTATTGAGATCATCAATAATAAAATGGGAATTGACTGAGTAATATGAAAAATAAAATTGTCATAGCTACAAATAATCAAGGCAAGTTGAGAGAGCTCAGATCCATTTTTAATGAATTTCAATTAGAGCTCATCACGCAAGGAGAACTTGATATTCATGCAGCAGCTGAAACAGGGGACAGTTTTTTAGCGAATGCTTTGCAAAAAGCTCGGCACGCCGCAAGATACACAAAGTATCCAGTTATAGCTGATGACTCAGGATTGATGGTTGATGCTTTGAATGGTGAACCCGGGATATTTTCTGCTCGTTATGCTAAAGAAAATGCAAGTGATGAACAGAACAATTCATACCTTTTAGAAAAAATGTTTGGTATTGAGAATCGTCAAGCGAGATTTCATTGTTGTCTTGTTTATATTCGCTCATATAAGGATCCAGAACCAATTGTCATTCAGGCGGAATGGAGAGGGTTAATATGTGAATCATTATCTGGTAATAAAGGTTTTGGCTATGATCCAATATTTTTTGTGCCAGAGCTAAATCATACGGCCGCTGAACTTTCGATTGATATTAAAAATAAATTTAGTCATCGGGGGCAAGCTAATAGAATTTTGGTCAAACAGCTACTTGATGAAAAATTAATAGTTAAGCAAAAGTAATGGATGCGATGCCGTTTCCTTCATCTTTATATGTTCATCTGCCATGGTGTGTAAAAAAGTGCCCGTATTGTGATTTTAATTCACATGAAGATGCGATTTTAAAAGATAAGAAAAAATATATTGCTGCACTCAAAAAAGATATTGCCATGGAGGGTCATCGATTTTCTGGTGCAATTTTAAAGACTATATTTATCGGGGGTGGAACACCCAATTTATTTACACCTGAGGAGATAAATGAACTTATAAATGAAATAAAGTTTTATTTTAAATTTAATAAACATATAGAAATTACAATGGAGGTAAATCCAGGCTCACTGGAAAAAAAGAAATTATCCGATTATAAGCTTGCTGGTATAAACAGGCTCTCTATTGGTGCTCAGAGTTTTAATCCTCAATTATTAAAACTTTTAGGTAGGACTCATAATGTTGAGGATATTTTTTCAACGATTGAAAATGCACGACTAGCCGATTTCAAAAATATTAATTTAGATTTAATGTTTGGGCTTCCTAGTCAAACGATGAAGTTGGCTCAAAAAGATCTCAGGGAGGCAATCAATTTAAATCCAGAACATATCTCATATTATCAACTGACCGTAGAGCCAAATACAATTTTTTATAAAAAAAGACCAAAAAATTTACCTTCAAGCGATAGGCTCTACAATATGCATGAAAGTGGATTAGAGATATTAGAAGCAGCTAATTATTCAAGGTACGAGATATCTGCTTTCGCAAAACCTCAGGAAGAATGCCAGCATAATCTTAATTACTGGATATTTGGTGACTATATAGCTGTTGGTGCAGGTGCTCATGGAAAATATACTATTAATAATGATGTTTACCGTTATCAAAAACCATCATTACCGAGAGCATATGTAAATACTAACTTTGAAAAAAATGATTTTAAATTAAAAAAACTCAAGCAGTCTGAAATTATCTTTGACTATATGTTAAATAATTTACGACTTATATCTGGATTTAAGGAAACTCATTTTGAAGATTTCACCAATATCTCTTTTAATATTATTGAACAAAAATTAGTCAAATTAAAACGATTGGGATTGATGCAAAATGATGGAGAACATTGCTGGCAGCTAACTGCGCTTGGACTTCGTTTTCTTGATGATGCACAAGCAGAATTTTTGCCATAGTAGATTTTATTTTTTTAGAATTATTATAAAAAATATCAATTTTTGAAAATCTTTATACACAAAATTGAGGGTTCACTATATTTTACTTGTAAAAGCATCCTTAATTCATATTTATATCAATATATGTGTTATAAATTATTGAAATATATGTACTTTTTTAAAGTGTATATAATTTAATCATTTTGATAAAAATCCTTTAACAATGCTGATTTAGATCGTTCACTCTATTTCCTTCCACAGGTTTATCCACAGCTTCTGTGGATAAATTGAATATCAAAAAATACCTTGAAAAAACATTGGTTTACAGCTATTCTACGCGCCCAATTAATAACACCTTATTGCTTACTGGATATTAATATTATGAAAGCTGAGATACATCCTAATTATAATGAAATAAATGTAAAATGTAGTTGCGGTAATACCTTTGCTACACGCTCCACTCTTAATGATGATTTGACTATCGAAGTTTGTTCAGCCTGCCATCCTTTTTATACCGGAAAACAGAAGATCGTAGATTCTGGCGGTCGAGTTGATAAATTCCGAAGAAAATATGGCAAGAGTTAAGCCAGTAATTGCTTTTGTGGTCGGAATAATAGAATGACAAAGAGTGTCTTTACATTAAATTCAGGAGATAACGCTGATTCAATTGAGCTGCCTGTTGAAAAAGGCGTGCTTGGTCCTGATGTTCTTGATATAAGTAAATTATATAAAGAAAAAAATATTTTTACTTATGATCCTGGGTTCGTTTCAACAGCTAGTTGCCATAGTAAAATAACCTTTATTGATGGCGATGATGGCATCTTACTTTATCGTGGTTATCCAGTTGAACAATTAGCGAAATCGTCACATTTTATCGAAGTCGCATATTTGCTCCTTTATGGTGATCTACCCAGTAAAAATTTATTGGATGATTTTTCAGCGTCAATCACTCATCACACCATGCTTAATGAAGGCATGTTGCGTTTTTTTAATGGGTTTCGTTATGATGCTCATCCGATGGCCATGCTTTCAGCGATTGTAGGGTCTATGTCTGCTTACTACCATGACACCATGGATATCAATAATTCTCATGCTCGTGAGATTTTTGCACATCGTATTATTGCAAAGTTACCAACTATTGCAGCTGCTGCCTATAAGCATTCAGTGGGTCAACCATTCGTTTACCCAAGAAATGATTTAGGCTATTGCGAAAATCTACTGCATATGTTTTTTTCTGTTCCGGCTGAAAATAAAGAAATAGATCCAATAGCTAGTGAAGCTCTAGATCTATTATTTATACTGCATGCAGATCATGAGCAAAATTGCTCAACATCCACCGTTCGAATGGCAGGAAGTTCGGGTGCAAATCCATATTCAGCAATAGCAGCAGGTATATCTGCACTATGGGGGCCAGCTCATGGAGGGGCGAATGAGGCAGTTCTGAGGATGTTGGAAGATATCGGTAGCAAAAAGAACATACAGAAATATATTGCTAAAGCAAAAGATAAAAATGATCCGTTTCGGTTAATGGGATTCGGACACCGCGTTTATAAGAATTATGATCCAAGAGCAAAAATTATCCGTAAGATGTGCCATAAAGTCCTTAATCAGAGCGGTAAAAATAATTCACCATTGTTAGAATTAGCTGTTGAACTTGAAGAGGTGGCTTTGAGCGATCCATATTTTATTGAAAAAAATCTTTATCCAAATGTAGATTTTTATTCAGGAATTATATACCAAGCGTTGGGCATACCAACTTCAATGTTTACGGTAATGTTTGCCATTGGCAGAACAGTTGGGTGGGTAGCCCACTGGCGTGAGATGATTACCGATCCAGATGGAAAAATTAGTAGGCCTCGCCAACTATATACCGGAAAATCACAAAGAGACTACACTCAGTTAAATGCCCGATCATAGCTGAATTTGCTTTTTTAGAGCGCTCAATTTTACTCTTACCATGGGTTTGTTATTAATCCGACTAATTGGAGCGTGTTTTTTTTCTGTGTGAGAAAAAATAGTCAGATCGATATTAGTATCTTCATAAATAAAGCATAAGCCATTGAAAACTTTTGTATCAAAGTTATTCATTTTCAATTTTTTATCAATTAGTTTAAAAGTAATATTTTTTGATTCTAATAAAATTATCACATCTTCCATATTTTCAGCAGTAAGGTGGATATTGACATGAGAGTTTGATGAAGCTGTGCCTGAGGCAACAGGTCCGACTAATAATGGCTCAAAGAAAGCTAATATATTCATAATATTAAATGCTGTTTTTCGTAATTTGCGAATTAAAATTTCATGTGATTCACCATGAAATAGCTTATAGTAATCAATTAATTTTTCTTCTATTTCTGAGTTACTCGGCAAGCAACCTAAATGGGTAAGATTTAGGTTGGAAGCAGCCTTGACTTTGGCAGTGTAGTATTTTTTGATATCATGCTCGATCATGATACGTGCACATTCCTGTGCAATCATATTTTTTAACTGATTTTTTGATTTTGGTTGCATATAGCAACTTTTTTAATTGAAAATATCATTAGAGGATGTCACTTCATCACAATTAGGTACATTGTCTTTGTGAAAAATTTCAAACATGATGTCGTCTGTTTCATCAGAGTTTGCTGGACATCCAGTCAATTTAGAGATTCTAACAGTTACCATTTGATCGGGCATGGGCATGCTACTCAGAGGAGTATTTTTCAGTGCGTCTCTTATTAGCTCTATCCATATGGGTAATGCAGTTCTGGAGCCTTGCTCACCATTCCCTAGTGGTTCATTATTATCATTGCCGACCCATACTACAGCTGAAATGTCATTATTGAATCCAGCAAACCAGGCATCACGATAATCGTTGGTTGTACCAGTTTTCCCAGATAAATCCCTTCTTCTTAGTTCACGATTAGCCCTTACTCCTGTCCCTCTTCTAATAACTTCTCTCAGCATATCCTGCATAAGAAAAGCATTTTGTTTTGAGATTATTCTTGGCGCTAGATTTATATCGCTAAATAATTCTGGACTAAAGTTGGCATCTGGTTTGTATATATCAATAATATCGACCATATTTTCTAGTTCTAATCCATATTCTTCAGATTGATTAAGAGTTAAATTGTTAGAAATATTCTCATTGGAGATATTTTTTTCACAGTGTGTGCAAACAATTGGATTAGAGTTATTGTAAATGATTTGATCATCTGCATTCCTAATTGAACCGATAATATATGGGGTAATTGAATATCCTCCATTGGCAAAAACAGCATAAGCTTGTGCCATATCTAAAGGAGAAGCTGAACCAGCACCAAGTGCAAGACCACCGTTATTTGGTAGATTGTTATCACCAAAACCAAATGGTTTGATATGCTTAATTGCATTACTGATACCTATTTTTTCTAAAAGTAATCTGACAGTAGCAAGATTCATTGATTTTACTAAAGCTTCTCTCAAGCGCTGCTCACCATAAAATCTTCCGCTGTAATTTGATGGTCGCCAATCTTCCTCAAGTTCAACTGAGCTCATAACAACTGGTGCATCAAGTAGAATCGTAGCTGCTGTATTACCCTCTTTTAGTGCCGCAGAATATATAAATGGTTTGAATGATGAGCCAGGCTGGCGCCCTTTATTGAGAGCATGATTAATTTTATTAATATTGTAATCAAAACCACCGCTAAGTGATGATATTGCTCCATCAAACGGATCTATAGATACTACCGCAGCATTTGCTTGAGGTATCTCTGCTAATGCAAAATCTCCAGTGGTTGTGAGCATGACATAGATAATGTCACCTGGTGCAAGGACATCATCTACAATTTTTGGCAGTGTAGAAGAACCAATATCACCATAGGGTTTAGCCCATTTTATTGAATTCCAGGCCAACTCTGATCTCTGTCCAGAGCTAAATATGATATTCGCAGAATTATCAAAATTAAGGTTTGTTACTAATGCTGGCCTCAAGACTGCTAGATCATCTAATTCTTCAATGGCAAGACGAATTTGTTCTGGCCATTTTTCAAAAGGCAAAGAAGTATTGAGACTTTCAATATTAATTTTAGCGATAGGTCCCTGATAACCTTGTCGTTGAGTATATTCCAGCAAACCTCTTCTTAATGAGTATGTAGCAGCTTGCTGCAGATTGGAATCTATAGTCGTAGTTACCTTATATCCATCCCTTGTAGCGTCTTTGCCGTATTTTTCGATCATAGCAATACGAACCATTTCAGCTACATAAGGAGCTGATAATTCACTTGCAGTACCATGTAGTTTAGATAAAACTGGTACTATAATGGCTTGCTGAAAATTCTGTTCATCAATGAAATTCAATTCACGCATTCTAGATAACACATAATTTCTTCTTATTTCTGCCAGACTAGGACTTCTAACAGGATTATAATTTGATGGTGCCGGAAGCACTCCAGCTAAAGTAGCTGCTTCGGCAATATCAAGGTCTTTGATATTTTTACCAAAAAAGACTTGAGCTGCAGCTGCTACACCATAGGCACGTTGACCGAAAAACATTTTATTTACAAAAAGAGTTATAATCTCTTTTTTCGAAAATTCTTGTTCAATATTATAAGCTAAAAAGGCTTCGAGTATTTTCCTTGTGAACAATCGCTTTCTATTCAGAAAATAATCTCTGGCGAGCTGTTGGGTCAGTGTGCTCCCTCCACCACTGATCTTTCCTGTAGTAATTATATTTAGTGCTGCCCTTAAAGTTCCCTGGTAATCAATGCCTGGATGATCAAAAAACCGACGATCCTCTGCTGCAATAAAGGCGTAAATTACATGATTGGGCAAATCTTCGTAATCAACAATTATTCTTTTTCGCTCCCCAATTTCATCGATCAACCTGCCATCACGACTATATATTTTCAGAGGCGTTTCGAGAGGAATTTCACGAATTGTTTCGGCAGGAGGTAGTCCTGGTTTGACATAAAAGTACGCAGCTAAAATACCGGCAGTAAGGATAACTGAAAATACTAAACCAAGACCACTCAGCAATGAAAGCCAATAGATCAACCTTGAAGCAATATTTTTTTTAATTAGTGCCATATATCTCTGTAAAAAACATCTTAGAATTATAAATTAATATAAATTTATAATTTTTTCTAATTAATAAAATTATAAGCTTTTTTAAATTAATTTCCTGTAATTCAAAGCAAATTTGTTTATCTAGGCTATATTGGTAGAATTATCTTGAGCTTATAAAAGAGAGATATATGATTCAATCAAGAAATTATTTTCTTGTGGGACCAATGGGCGCTGGTAAAACAGCTGTTGGTCGTCACTTATCTAGATTACTTCATCGTGATTTTTATGATAGCGATGAAGAACTTGAATCAAGGACGGGTGTTGATATTCCATTTATTTTTGAAAAAGAGGGCGAAAAAGGTTTTAGGCAGCGCGAACAAAAAATAATAAAAGAGCTTTCTGAGAAAAAAAATATTGTATTAGCCACTGGTGGAGGTGCTATTTTAAATGAGCAGAATCGTATTTTTTTAGGCTCAAGAGGGACAGTAATATATTTGTATGCAAGTGTTGGTAAGCAGGTAGAGAGAACTAAGAAAGGCAAAGAGCGTCCATTGCTCACCAATAAGGACTCACGGAAAGTTTTAGAAGAGTTAATGGCGGTGCGAGACCCGCTATATAAATCTATTGCAGATATTACTATTAATACTGATGGCAGGAAGATAAAAAGTGTGGCACAAGAAATAATTAATGCATGAGTTGACTTAATAATGATTAAATATAGAAGGCTAGTTTTGTGATAAATCAAAAAATCCTTGAAGTGCAATTAGGCAAACGTTCCTATCCAATAATAATTGGATCTTCTCTTATACAAGATGGTTTTAATCTTGAAAAATGGATAACTGGCAAGGATTGTTTGATAGTCACCAATGAAGTGATAGCCCCTCTATATCTAGACTCATTATTGTCATCAATAAAAAATAAAGGAGTTCATAGTATTGTACTCCCCGATGGTGAATCGAATAAAAATCAAAAAGTTTGGGCGAAAATTCTAGATAAATTAGTTGAGATGAGAGCTAGTAGAGACACAACAATAATCGCTTTAGGTGGGGGTGTTATCGGAGATATTTCTGGCTTTGCTGCGGCCTCTTATATGAGAGGAATTTCTTACATTCAAATTCCGACAACGCTCCTATCACAAGTAGATTCTTCAGTTGGAGGTAAAACAGGAATTAACCATCCTAATGGGAAAAATTTAATTGGAGCATTTCATCAGCCAAAATTGGTATTGATTGATACCGCTACTCTATGCACGCTTCCAGAAAGAGAATTTATATCAGGTTTGGCGGAGGTGATAAAGTATGGCGCCATTGCAGATGAAAAATTTTTCTCGTGGCTGGAAAATAATGTAACAAATCTCTTACAACGAGAACCAACAGCCCTTGTTCAAGCAATTTTGACCTCATGTAAGACCAAAGCAGAAATTGTAGGTGAGGATGAATTAGAAATGGGTAAAAGAGCACTATTGAATTTTGGCCATACATTTGGGCATGCTATTGAAAATGTAAAAGGCTATGGTGAGATTTTTCATGGTGAGGCGATTGCAATTGGAATGTTATTAGCAGCAGACATTAGTGCCATTCACACCGATGAAAAAGCACGTCTAGAGCGTCTAATTAGAAATATTGGGTTACCTCATACTGCTAATTCTATTGAGATTGATTCTTTGCTAGACGCAATGTTGCTGGATAAGAAAGTGCAAGATAAAAAATTACGATTTATTTTACTTCGATCTTTGGGTGATGCTGTTATTAATAATAATATTAATAACGAAGATATTCGAAATGTCTTAAATAAGAGGCTTAACTAATCGTATGCTTGATGACGAAAGCTCGTATGCTTGTTATGCTGCCACTGAAAATCAGAGTCAAGGAAGGATTTATAATGAAGCCAAGCCAAATTTTCGTGGTGAATATCAAAGGGATCGTGACAGAATAATTCATTCAAGTGCTTTTAGGAGGCTTGTTTATAAAACCCAGGTATTTGTTAATCATGAAGGAGATTTATATCGGACAAGATTGACGCACTCAATTGAGGTATCGCAAATTTCGAGAACGATAGCTCAAGCATTATCATTAAATGAGACTTTAATCGAGGCTATTGCGTTAGCTCATGACCTGGGACATACTCCTTTTGGGCATGCTGGTCAGGATACATTGAATAAATGTATGCATAGTGAAGGAGGATTTGAACATAATTATCAGTCATTGCGTGTCGTTGATCAGCTTGAAGCAAAATATGCTCAATTCGATGGGCTTAATCTTACTTTTGAGACTAGAGAGGGCATTTTAAAGCATTGTTCAGCAAGAAATGCCAGAAATCTTGGCTTGATTGGCGAACGATTTTTAAATAGAACTCAACCTAGCTTAGAGGCGCAATTAGTAAATATTGCTGATGCAATTGCTTATAATCATCATGATATAGATGATGGAGTTCGAGCGGGCCTTCTATGTTTTGAGCAGCTCAATGAAATTAGCTTATTTAGAAAATCATTTGATTCTATAAAATTAAAATTTCCCCATAGCGATGAAAAACGCTTACTGCATGAATCTTTAAGACATATGATCAATGCTGTAATAAATGACTTAATAATTAATACAAAACTTATGTTGAATGATTTAAATCCAAAATCTATAAGAGATATCAGGAAGAATAATTTGGTTACTGCAAAATTTAGTGATGGCCTTGAAATTGAGCATATTAAGATGAAGCAATTTTTAAATAGTAATTTATATAAGCATGCAAAAGTTACTGAAATGACTGAGCGAGCAGAAACTATGATAATTAAAATTTTTGAATCTTATGCTTCAAACGAGAAAAGTTTACCAGAGAGTTTTAATCGAATTTATCGTGATACAAAGAAAGCAAATAAACTTCGTGCAATTTGTGACTATATAGCTGGAATGACAGATCGTTTTGCGATAGCTGAATATGAGCGTTTAGTAGAATTGTAATTTAAAATAACACAGTAGAATTCCTTATAAGAGGAGAGTAATCAGTGACACAAAGAAATATCCCAAACCAAGATCGTTTAATTTTTGCTATGGATGTTCCAGATTGTGGCGTGGCGAAAAAATTAGTGGAAGAGCTCGGTGACTCGGTTAATTTTTATAAAATAGGGTTGGAACTTATGATGACGGGTGAGTATTTTGATCTATTGGATTGGATGCTTGAGAGAGATAAGCAAGTTTTTGCAGATCTGAAGTTTTTCGATATCCCTGCTACAGTGGGCGCGGCCGTCAGTCGATTAAAAAATAGAGGCGCTAGTTTTGTAACCGTACATGGTAATCAATCTATCATGGAAGCTGCGGCTGCAAATAAAGGTGACATCATGAAAGTACTCGGAGTTACTGCACTCACTAGCCTTGATCGTGGTGATCTTGATGATTTAGGTTTTGATTGTGATATTGATGATCTTGTTCTATCTCGTGCAAAAAGAGCGCTTGAAGCAGGTTGTGATGGTGTTATTTCTTCGGGAATGGAAGTAGCAAAATTACGACAACACATTGATACTAAGTTATTAGTTATTACACCTGGAATCAGGCCAGTAGATAACAAACCTAGTGAGGATCAAAAAAGAGTCGTTACAGTTACCCAAGCTTTTAAAAATGGCGCAGATTATATTGTTGTTGGTCGCCCCATTCGAGATGCCAATCATCCCCGAGAGGCTGCTGAAGCAATTCAAGAATCCATTGCTAGTTGTTTTTAATAATATGACTTTTGAATTAAAAAATGATGTTTTTTTGAGAGCCCTCAAGAGAGAGCCAGTACCGTATACACCTATATGGATTATGCGCCAGGCAGGACGTTATCTGCCAGAGTATCGAGCAGTTAGGAAACAAGCAGGTGATTTTATGAGTGTTTGTACAAACCCACAATTAGCATGCGAAGTAACCTTGCAACCACTAAGACGATTTGAGTTAGATGCCGCCATTTTGTTTTCGGATATTTTGACCATACCTGATGCCATGGGTTTGGGTTTGTATTTTGAAGCAGGTGAAGGACCTAAGTTCAAATCACCAATTGTTTCATCTCTCGATATTAAAAATCTTATAGTGCCTGATGTGCATGAGAAGTTAGATTATGTTTTTTCTGCTGTGAAGCTTATTAAAAAGGAATTGCATGGTGCGGTACCCCTCATTGGTTTTTCTGGAAGCCCTTGGACAGTGGCTACTTATATGTTGGAAGGTGGCTCTTCAAGAGAATTTTTAAAAATAAAAGCATTAAAAGATGAGGATCCATTAGCACTCAAAGTACTTTTAAATAAGATCGCTCTACTCACCATTGATTATTTAAATGCCCAGATAGAAGCAGGCGCACAAGCATTGATGATTTTTGATACCTGGGGCGGTATTTTAGAGGCTGATGATTATTGTCAATTTTCATTGTCATTCATGCAGCAAATAATTGATGGGTTACATCTAAAACAAATGGAATCTGAAGTCCCAGTGATTTTATTCACAAAAGGGGCCGGCTCAAAGATTAGTGATATGTCTAATACTGGTTGTAATGCACTAGGGATTGATTGGACCATGACATTGAGTCAAGCAAGAGAATTAACTAATAATAAATTGGCATTACAAGGCAATCTTAATCCAAATATTTTAACTAAGTCAGAGGTTGAAATTCAGCAAGCAGTTGCCGATGTATTAGCTGATTATGGGTCTAGTACAGGCCATGTTTTTAACTTAGGTCATGGGATTACGCCTGATATTGATCCTGCTAAAGTAAAATTATTGGTCGATACAGTTCATGACCTTAGCAAGCAATATCATAAATCCTATTAATATTTTTTCACTCGTAGTTATGCCTAAAACTTTTTACAACTTGTTTAAGTTTTTTATTTTTTAATCCTCTTTTTGTGAAATTAACTAGCTCTCTCTTAGCGCTCTTCGCAATATTTTACCTACATTAGTTTTCGGGAGATCATCGCGGAATTCAATTTCCTTTGGCATCTTATAGGCAGTTAGATTTTTTTTGCAATGAGCATATATTTCATCTTTGGTCACTTTAGGATCTTTTTTCACGACAAACAACTTAACCACTTCGCCCGATTGTTGATTATCTATACCAATAGCTGCAGCCTCTAATACTCCTTCTAATTCGACAACAACTCCTTCGATTTCATTGGGGTAAACATTAAAACCAGACACCAAAATCATGTCTTTCTTGCGATCCTCTATATAAATGTAACCCTGTTCATCCATTCGCCCGATATCACCTGTTTTAAACCAGTTATCGGGTAGCATTACTTTTGCTGTTTCATCAGGTTGCTCCCAATAACCCACCATCACTTGTGGACCTCGAATGCAAATTTCACCGAGCTCACCAATAGCTATATTTTCTCCTTGATCATCTCGAATTGAAACTTCTGTAGAAGATATAGGTAAGCCAATAGAGCCATTAAATTCGGTAATATCTATTGGGTTAACAACAGCTGCAGGTGAAGTTTCAGTTAATCCATAAGCTTGAAGGATGGGTTGACCAGTAATTTTTTCCCAATCTTTTGATACGGCTTTTTGAATAGCCATGCCGCCACCGATGGTAAAGCGGAGTGCTGTAAAATCAACCTCATCAAAACCAGGTGTATTAAGTAATGAAGCATAAAGTGTATTTACGCCGGTAATATAGACAAATTTATGCTTTTTGAGCTCTTTAACAAATGCCGGGAAATCTCTTGGGTTGGTTATCAATACATTCTCACCACCATCTAACATCATTGCCAAACAATTACTCTGTAGGGAAAAAATGTGATAGAGAGGCAATGCTGTTATAGCAATAATTACCTCCACATCATCAAACAAATTTCCTTGCCACGCTTTTGATTGGTGTAAATTATAAACCATATTTTTATGACTGATCATGGCACCTTTGGAAAGTCCAGTGGTACCACCGGTATATTGCAGAAAGGCTAAATCATCACCATTTAAATCAACTGGATCAAGTGAGTGATCAGTAGTATTTTCTATAGTAGATTGAAAATTAATTATAGAATTGAGTGTGTATTTTGGGATGGCTTTTTTGATGTATTTAAGAACAAAGTTAATTAAATGATTTTTTGGAAAGCCTAGTAAATCACCTACCTTGGTTAAGATCACCTGGTTGATGGCGGTATCATCAATTATTTCTGCCAGTACATGGGCAAAATTATCCAGAATGATAATACTTTCTGCCCCTGAATCGCTCAATTGATGCTTCAATTCACGCGGAGTATAGAGAGGATTAACATTTACAACAACTAATCCAGCACGCAATATTCCACAAAGAGCAACGGGATATTGCATGATATTTGGCAGCATTATCGCTACACGATCGCCTTTTTTTAGATTTAAGTCCTGTTGTAAATAGCAAGCAAAATTATATGACATCTCATCGAGCTGTTTAAACGTCAGAGTTGCTCCCATATTTGAATATGCAATACGTTCTGAATATTTAACTAGGGATGATTCGATCAGATCTTTTAATGAGTTAAATGGTGGCGGAGTGATATTTTCTGGGATACCTTTTGGATAAGATGAAAGCCAAAGTTTTTCCATTTATAAACTCCTGTTGTTAAAGATTATTGCTACTGAATTAAAGGTAATAGAGTATCCCATATGTTATTCAAAAGTATAGGCTGAGCCATTTCATTTGGATGAATACCATCATCTTGCATCAGTTTGTTATTAAGAGCTACATTTTCCATAAAAAAATCAATTAACTGAATGTTATTTTCTAGCGCAAGATCTTGATAGATTTTTTCAAAGTCTCGCGTATATCTGGGGCCATAATTTGGTGGAATTTTTATACCTAGGAGCAATACAGAGGAATCCTTAACAATACTTGTCTTGATTATTTTGGACAAATTATCTTTAATTCGCTGTGGAGGAAAACCTCGGAGACCGTCATTACCCCCCAGTTCAAGTATGATTAGTTTAGGAGAATATTTATTGAGTGCACTATCAATTCTTGTGAGGCCACCTTCAGTTGTCTCACCACTGATACTGGCATTAACAACTTGATAGTTGAGATTCTTGCTTGCAAGGCGCGTCTCAAGTAATGTGGGCCACGCTTGGTCTATGTCAATACCATAGCCCGCACTCAAACTATCACCAAAAATTAAAATAGTTGGAATTTGAGCTTTACCGATAATTGGGTTTAATAATAAAAAAATGTAAAAAAAGAGTTTTTTCATGTCAAATATTGCACCAAATAAAAAAAATGTTTTAGTAATTGAAAACGTAAGTAAAGTAGTAACTAGTCCAGAAGGCCCTCTTACTATTTTATCGAATATAAATTTTATTGTAACCCAAGGAGAGTCAGTCGCAATAGTTGGTGCATCCGGTGCTGGAAAATCAACCTTACTTGGTTTAATGGCTGGTCTGGATATAGCCTCTTCTGGGCATATCTTTCTCAATGATCAAGATTTAACTGAAATGGATGAAGACCAAAGAGCCGAGGTTCGAGCAAAAAACGTAGGGTTTGTTTTTCAGTCTTTCCATTTAATCCCCTCCTTGAATGCTTTGGAAAATGTCATGCTTCCATTGGAGTTAAATAATAAAAAATCGGCAAAGAGGCATGCTCAGAACATTCTTAATCAACTTGGCTTAAAAGCCAGAGTTCAGCATTATCCTCATCAATTATCTGGCGGTGAAAAACAAAGAGTGGCTATAGCTAGAGCATTTGCTGCTGAACCGACTATATTATTCGCAGATGAGCCGACAGGAAATCTGGATACAAGAACAGGTGAAAATATAATGAACACCATGTTTGAATTAAATCGAAATAAACAAACAACATTAATTTTAGTGACGCATGATGCCAAACTCGCATCTAAATGTAATAGAGAGATTGTCCTAGATGCTGGCTCTCTAATTAAAGACAGTAATACATAAAAAAATGAATGCTATTAAGTTTGCAGCACGTGCATTTATACGCCAATTGAAATCGGGTGAAGTTTTAGTTTTGATTGCCGCTATCTCATTGGCGGTTGGTGCGCTGACTGCGGTTGGTTTTTTAACAGATAGAATTAGTATCTCAATTGAAAGACAAGCCAATGAGCTATTGGCAGCTGATTTGCGAATTCGGTCTGCTGAAGCTATCCCTGAGGATTGGATAAAAACTGCTTCAGATATGGATCTTGATACCGCATTGACGCAAACTTTTCCTACAGTTGTATATGCTCAAGATAACACTGCCCTGGCAACTATCAAGGCAGTCAGTACACAATATCCACTGCGAGGCAATGTAAGAATTTCAGAAAAGCAATATGGAGATGAATATATTGCTAACTCAATACCAGATATAAATAGTGTTTGGGTTGATGGTGCGCTTCTCAGTAGATTGCAAGTGAAAGTTGGTGATTCTATTTCGATTGGAAATGCCGATTTTAAAATAGGTGCCGTTTTAAGATATCGCCCTGATCAAGCTATTGGCTTCGCATCACTTGCTCCATCAATATTAATGAATATTTCAGCCGTAGTATCAACAGATTTGATTAATGAAGGAAGTCGAGTCAATTACTCATTACTTGTGGCAGGAGAAGAGCCAGGTATTGAGAAATACACCAGAGACTTAGAGGGCGTGCTTACAGATTCAGCTCGTATTAGTGATCGAACAGACAGTAATGAAAGAACTAATCAGGCGATCAATAGAGCTCAACAGTTTTTATCTATGACCGCCATAATAAGTATTTTATTAAGTGCCATAGCAATTGCAATGTCAGCTAGGCGCTTCATGAGACGTCGTATGGATTCAGTGGCTTTAATGAAGAGCTTAGGAGCAAAAAAACAATTTGTTGTATATGTGATGACACTGCAATTAACAATGATAGGCTTAGTCGGAGTTTTCTTGGGTTGTTTAATGGGTTTTGTAGTTGAAAATTCAATCAGCAGTATGCTGGCCAGCCTTTTCGCTGGTGATCTTCCAGAGCCTAGTTTAAGACCATTAAAGATTGGATTTTTGGCCGCTTTCATTCTATTACCGGGTTTCGCGTTACCATCATTGATGCAATTAAGTGCAACTTCTCCTTTAAGAGTGCTAAGAAAAGACAGTTTACCCATACCTCCTTCGCAATTTATTGTAGCCGTTACTGCTATTAGTGCTATTGGACTGTTGCTGTATTACTTAATTGGTGATGCATACCTTTTATCAATTATTCTGATTGGTGCAATTGTTATCTCCGGAGCATTATATCTCGTTGGTCGTCTTTTGATTGTCTTGCTGAGTCAGTTGCGAGGAAACCTAGGCGTTTCCTGGCGCTATGGATTGGCTAATATAGCCAGACGTGGGCGAGAAAGCGCAATTCAGATTGTAGCGTTTGGTCTGGGTTTAACAGTATTACTGCTGCTATCGTTTATTCGAAATGATTTGCTTATTGGTTGGCAAGAAACATTAAATGAAAATACGCCTAATTATTTTTTGATTAATATCCAACCAAAAGAAAGAGCAGGTGTTACAAACATCTTTGATGAATTTGATATAGCCAAGCCAGATTTTGTACCTTTAGTTAGAGCTCGAATGTCTCTAATTAATAACGAAGATGTAAAATCACGGAGTTATCCAGAAGAAAGAGGACAGTGGATGGCTAATCGTGAAGCCAATCTTACTTGGTCAAACACTATCAATGCCAGTAACAAAATTGTCGAAGGAGAATGGTGGCCTGAGAATTATTCTGGTACTCCTTTGGTATCAGTTGAAGAGAGTGCGGCCATTGATATGGGTGTAACCATCGGTGATACGTTAACTTTTTTTGTGGCAGGTGAAAACGTTCAAGCAACCATAGCAAACATTAGGCAAGTTGATTGGAATTCATTTCAACCTAATTTTTTCATGGTTTTTTCTAGCAATGCTTTAGAGTCATCACCGATGACATTTATTACAAGCTTACGTCTAAATAATGATCAGAGTGACGTTTTCAATAAATTATTAGTGAGTTATCCGACCATATCAGTTGTTGATTTAGAGCCTATTGTCCAACAAATACAACAAATCATAGACAAAGTAAGTTTAGCCATACAAATAGTATTTATTTTCACTATGGCAGCTGGAGTAACTGTATTATTTTCAGCAGTTCATTCGACTATTGATGAGCGGCGTTTTGAAAGTGCTTTGTTGCGAGCACTGGGGATGAAAAAAAGCATGGTATTGTTGAGTTTGTTATCAGAGTTCTCCGCTATAGGTTTGGCCGCTGGTTTATTAGCCGCTATAGGTTCATCGATACTAGCATGGCAAATTACAGACCGTTTATTTGATTTGCAATATGCATTCAACCTACTTCTCTGGCTCCAAGGTTTGTTTGGTGGTTGGGTGTTAGTTTGTTTTAGTGGTTATTTAGCAACTAGAGTGGCTATTAAATCTTCACCAATTAGTGTGTTGCGGAATAATTAAGTAATTGCATTGAGTTTTTTTCCAGCCTGAAAAGCACAAATTGTTTTTGCCAGTTGATCAATAGCATTTTGTCTTGCTTTTGAAGTTGCCCAAGCGATGTGAGGCGTAAGAATCAGATTATTATCTTGATAATCAAGTAAGCAGTTGCCGTCAACAGGTGGTTCCTGTGGAAGAACATCAATGGCTGCTCCAGCTATTTTCTTTGATACTAGAGCCTCTAGTAGAGCTTGCGAGTCAACCAAAGCGCCTCTAGCGGTATTAATTAATATAGCGTTATTTCTCATCAGACTTAATTCATTCTCGCTAATCATATTTCTAGTTTCATTAGTCAATGGACAGTGCAGAGAAATAACATCCGCTTCTTTGAATAATTTATTTAAAGGAGTTATTTCATCACCTTTTTTAAGAGTTGATTTTGAGCGAGTATTGATAAGTATCTTCATGCCAAAGGATTTAGCCATTAAGGCAACATTTTTTCCTAATTCGCCATAACCAATAATGCCAATGGTCATTGTCGAAAGCTCCCTTATTGGATGATTAATTAAACAAAAATCATCAGCTTTCTGCCAATCTCCATTTTTGACTGATTGTTGGTAATGATTGATGTTATGGGAGAGGTTCAGAACAGAGCTGAAAACATGCTCTACTACAGATTGCGTGCAGTATGAGCGAATATTGCATACTCTAATATTTCTTTTCCTTGTGTAATCTAAATCAATATTGTCGGCACCGGTCGCTGTCAATCCAATGAATTTTAGAGTTCTAGCTCTGGACAAATTAGCTGCATTTAATTCAACTTTGTTAGTCAATATATACTCAGCACTTGCAATTCGATCTGGTACCTCTGATCGTGACGTAGCATCATATAATTTTAATTCAGGCAAGCATTTCATCAATGGACTCATGTCCAAATCTTGGGGTCCAATAGTGTTATAATCTAAAAAAACGGCCTTCATAGAAATCCAATGTGTTAAAAAGACTGATTCTATCCTTAAAAGATTAATTATAGTGAAAAAAAATTTTTGGCAAGAAAAAACATTAAGTCAAATGAACACGAACGAGTGGGAATCATTATGTGATGGATGTGGTTTGTGTTGTTTGGAAAAAATCGAGACAGATACTGGGGAAGTATTTTATACAGATGTTGCTTGTAGCTTGCTTAATACCAAAACGTGTCGATGTAATGATTATAAGAATCGCGTGAAAAAAGTTAAGAATTGCTTTGAATTGAACGCTAAGAATATCGATATGTTCGATTGGTTGCCAGCTACATGCGCGTATAAATTAGTCCATAAAAAACTGAATTTACCCCAATGGCATCCGCTTGTCTCGGGTGATAAAAACACGGTACATACGGCAGGTATCTCTGTAAAAAATAGAGAAATTTCCAATCATTCAAAGGATCAATGGTCAGTACTTCAGCGCATGACAGACTAACTTAGCCAGTATTTTGCAGACCTTGAGCTATGCCATTGACGCTGGTTACCAGAGCTTCAAATAAAGCTTCATCTTTACATCCAGATGCTCTCCATCTCTTTAATAAATCAACTTGTATTAAGCTCATCGGGTCGACATAGGGATTCCTAAGCACAATGGCTCGTTGAAGCGTAGGATCGTTATCTAAGATATTATTATTATCAGAATATTTAAGAACAGAGTTATAGGTCAGATGGAACTCCTCTTCTATGATTTTTGAAAATCGAGGATGCCATTTTTTAGACAACATTGAATAATGATTTGCAATGTTTAGATCTACTTTTGCCAATACCATCTCAACATCAGAGAGAAGAGCTTTCATAAAATACCAATTTTGAAACATGTTTTTAATGACTGCTTCACCGAAGTGTTTCTTGGCCGCCTCAATGCCAGTTCCAAAACCATACCAGCCAGTGATTATGTAGCGATTTTGTGTCCAAGAAAAGACCCAGGGAATCGCTCGCAAATTATCGAAATTATTGATGTTCGAGCGAGATGAGGGGCGAGAACCAATTCGCATTTTTTCGATTAAATCAATTGGTGTTGCCTCTCTAAAATATTCATAAAACTCAGGAGTATCATGGACAAGTTGCTGATATTTTTTTTGACTGTGATCGGCAATTATTTGCATGATGGATTGCCACTCTGGAATTTCTTGTTTTTGATGATCAGGTACCGCGGTCGCGAACAAAACGGAGGCAGAAGCTTGTTCTAAAGTGCGCAATGCAATACCTCGAAGTCCGTATTTTTCATTTATAATTTCACCTTGTTCAGTTACTCTGAGATAGCCATTAATTGTCCCAGGCGGTGATCCAAGAACGGCGGTATGAGTTTTGCCACCCCCTCTACTGATAGTTCCACCTCTTCCATGAAATAGAAATAATTTAATGTCGTGTTGTGCTGCTGTTCTCGCTAATGCAATTTGTGATTTTTGAAGCGCCCATCTTGCAGATGCTATTCCTGAATCTTTGTTACTGTCAGAATAACCTATCATCACAGATTGTTTATTTTTTCTGAGTTGCAAATGCTGACTATAGTGATCATGCTGCATCAGCGCCTGAATAATTGCTGGCCCATTTTCAAGATCGTTTACGGTTTCTAACAAGGGTGCAATATCTAACATGATATTACCATCTCTATTTTGAAGATCACCCCAGCTAGCAAGAAGTAAGATGGATAAAATATCATCTATATTCTGCGTCATACTGACAATAAAAAGACCAATAGATTCTCTGCCATATTTACGCTTACAAAAGGCTATGGTTTGGAAAACGGCAAGTGTTTTTTTCGTTAGTGTACTCTGCTGATTTAATGGCGGCTCTTGATTGACTAATGCATCTGTTATTCTTTGAGTTCGCTGTTTTGGGCTTAAATTTAGCCACTCAGTTTCGCCTAAGCATTCACCAATTACTTCCCTGTGAACCATTGCGTTTTGTCTTACATCTAGAGTAAGTAAATGAAATTTGAAAGTTGAAATTCTACGTAATAATCGTTGCACTGCAAAGAGCCCAGCATTATGACCTTTATTATTATTCAAACTCTTGGCAATAAGATTAATATCAGCTTTAAATTGTGAAGCCTTAGCATAAGGAAAAGCTTCATCATCATGAGTAGCTTGAAGCCTCTCTTGAATGAGCCTTAATAATACTCTGTATGGCATCTCTCTGTGACGGGGTGGAATGGAATGAAAAGCTTTTGGAAAACTTTCTTTATATTCATTAATTTTTTCCAGAATGTCTGCATCGACTCTGACTCTTGTTGAAGATTGGCTTAATTTTCTGGACAGTGATCCACATTCATTAAAATAAAGATTTAGAATGAGGGCTCGTTGTCTGGCCATTGTTTCTCTAATTGTCTTGGCATTCACATTGGGGTTCCCATCCATATCCCCACCTACCCAACTAGCAAAACTGAGAATATTAGAGATATTTATCTCTTTCGCCGCCTCTCCATAGACTCGTAAAATAGAATTTTGAAGATCTTCATATAATGGTGGGAGAACTCGATATAAAACATCAGTAATAAAAAATAGAATATGCTCCAATTCGTCAGCCACAGTCATTTGATCCAATGGATGTTCCTGAGTTTGCCATGAGGTAGAAACTTCAAGTTTGATATTTTCAATACAAACCATCTTCTCCTGTGCTGTCATGGTGGGATTAAGCATATCTATTAATTGACGTACGATGCGCTGCTCTTTTTGGAGGATAGTTCGTCTCGTGGGTTCAGTGGGGTGTGCAGTAAAAACTGGTTGTATGAGAATTGAATTCAAAACAGATTCTAATTCGTTTAGATGCAGTCCTTGAGACTTTAATTTGATCAGGATTTCTTCCATTCCACCTGGCTGATGCTGTTCAGGATCCTGCAGGTAAGTTCGTCTTCTCCGAATTCGATGCACTTTTTCTGCAGTATTGGCCATTTGAAAATAGGTCGAAAATGAACGAATGATTTCCATGGCGAAGGTTGGTTCAAGATTTTTTACCAACTCATTTAAAGAATTTTTTTCTGTGATTAAAAGCTCTCTTCCTGAAATTGCAGTTTTTCTGGCATTTTCAACAAAATCATATAATTCTTGGCCACCTTGCTCTTTAATCAGATCCCCAATTAGGCAACCTAGCATATGCACATCATCACGCAAAGCTTGGTCTTTTTTAGAGAACTGTATGTCTTTTCTTCGCAAAGTTTTAACTCAAGCTTTTTTTATTTAGTCGCGAAAATTTTCATATTGTAATGGTAATTCAACATCGAGATCTTTGAATAACTGTATGGCAGTCTGTAAATTATCTCTTTTTTTGCCTGATACACGAAGTTGATCGCCTTGAATGGCTACCTGCACTTTAAGCTTACTGTTTTTAATATGTTTTACTAATTTTCTCGCTAAATCGCTATCAATACCTTTTCTTAAAATGATTTTTTGACGTGCTTCATTGATGCTCATGTCTGGATCTTCAGCTTTAAGACAACCAATATTCACACCTCTTTTGGCTAGTTTCTGTTTAAGGATATCCAGCATTTGCTGCAATTGAAATTCAGACTCTGAAGTTAAATTGACAGAGTTATCATCCAGTAAGAACTGTGAATTTGTTCCCTTAAAATCAAAGCGAGTGGTTACTTCACGATTACTTTGATCAACAGCATTTGTTACTTCGTGATAATTAAAATCACTGACCACATCAAATGAAGGCATATAAATAACTCAATATTTTAGAATAATCACGAGACCATACCAAAAACTTAATATAGTTCACAATGTTTATAAGCTGAAATTATATTTTTTTAAGTTCATTGGTGATAATACAATATTTGAAATAGATCAGAATATATATGACCATAGAGTGTTGGAGAGTCCATTTAAAGGAGTTATGTTGGAAATAATAAGTCCAGATTATCATGGCATTGCAGTCCTGTTACTGACAGGAATTGCGTTAATTTTATTTACTCGTGATAAAATACCACTAGAAACAACCAGCCTAGTGGTATTGGTATTGCTAGCAGCCGGATTTCAAATCTTTCCTTATGAAGTAAATGGCCAAGTATTCGGTCCGGTTGAGTTTTTTTCAGGGTTTGGTAATGAGGCCTTGATTACAATTTGTGCGCTTATGATAATTGGTCAGGCAATTGAAAAAACGGGCGCGTTACAGCCACTTGCTGGGTTTCTAAGTGGTGCATGGCTTTCATATCCATTAGTAGCGTCTCTCTTAACTTTGATCGCTGCGGGTGTGTTGAGTGCATTTATGAATAATACACCGATTGTTGTATTGCTAATGCCGATTTTGGTAGGTGTTTCTTTGCGGGCAAAATTTCCCGTGTCAAACGTTATGATGCCGATGGGTTTGGCAACAATTATTGGGGGTATGTCAACGACAATTGGGACGTCTACGAATCTTCTGGTTGTCGGTATTGCCCGAGATGTCGGTTATCGTGATTTTTCAATATTTGATTTTATGTTACCAGCCGTAATTGTGGGCAGTGTCGGAATTTTATTTTTGTGGTTAATAGCGCCAAAATTATTGCCTGAGCGAGAGCCACCCATGTCAGATACATCACCTCGAATATTTAATAGTCAATTACTTATCAATGAAGAAGGATTCGCAGCTGGACAACAACTTTCTGATATATTAGCTAAAACTAATGGCGAGATTCGAATCGAAAAAATACAGCGGAGTGAATCTTTATTTTTATCACCTTTTCCTTCTGTAGTTTTGATGCCTGGTGACCGTTTATTTGTCAAAGATTCTTCAGAAAACTTAAAACATTTTGAAGAAATATTAGGAGCAACATTATATAGTCTCTCTGATCCTGATCATCCGGTTGATGCGGACACACCATTAAATGAGGAAGGTCAGCAACTTGCTGAAGTTGTCGTTACTAGGGGGTCTCCACTTCATCTTCAGAGTTTGGAGGGTATAAGGTTTGGTGCTACTTATGGTTTGATGGCCTTAGCAATTCATCGAGCCAGAACTGCCAGCCCACAAGTGACAAGTGATTTAAGTACAATTCGTCTGAGAGCGGGTGATGTTTTATTGGTACAAGGATCAAAAGAAGCCATAGAATCATTAAAGGCTAGTGGTTCAATGTTGGTGCTCGATGGCGCGAAGGATTTACCACAAAAACATAAATCAAAACGAGCATTGACCGTGATGGGTGGCGTTATATTGGCTGCTGCTCTTGGCTTAATGCCTATTTCTGTTAGTGCAATTATTGGTGTTGGTTGTCTTTTATTACTTGGCTGTTTGACATGGCATGATGCGGGACAAGCATTATCAACCAGAGTTATTATGATTGTAGTGGCGAGTTTAGCGCTCGGAAAAGCACTGGTAGCGACTAATATGGCAAGTTATTTAGCTGGATCTTTTGTGACTTTATCACAGGGCCTTCCGGTACCGCTGATTCTAAGTCTATTTATGTTAATTATTTCAATTATGACCAATATCGTGTCCAATAATGCTGCTGCAGTTATTGGTACACCAATCGCAATCGCAATTGCCACTCAACTAAATGTAGATCCTGAACCTTTTGTATTGGCTGTTCTATTTGGCGCTAATATGAGTTATGCCACCCCATTTGGTTATCAAACAAATTTACTTATATTGAGTGCCGGAGGATATAAATTTTCTGATTTTCTGAGAGTTGGTATACCACTTACGTTAATTATGTGGTTGGGATTCTCAATGGTGTTACCAACTTTATACGGTTTGTGGACTTGACCTTTCTGAACGAGCAAGGGATACTCCAATAATAATGAATTTGAACAAGCAAAATACTTGGAATTGGTTATGGCATCCACACAAGGAGTGGGGCTAGGCTGACGTTTAGTTAAATTTTTTAGAAAAAACCCATCTCCTTCATAATTTAGGAGATGGGTTTTTTTTTGCAACAAAAAAGAGAAGTTATGACAGAATCATCAATATTTGACATTATCGCAGACTTAGATACACCCGTGTCTGCTTTTATGAAGTTACGTGACTTGCAACCAAGATTCTTACTCGAGAGTGTTGAGGGTGGTGAGCGTTTAGCACGATATTCCTTCTTAGGCTTTGGTGCTGCATCAACAGTGCGCTTAGAACATAATGATTTATATCTCGATGAAAAAGTTATTGGCCAACCTAAATCTCAAATAGAATATTTACAAAGTTTGCGTGAGTTGCTGAGTGTGGCCCCGCAATTAACACCATCTATTGATGATTTGCCATTTTCAGGCGGTTTAGTTGGAGTATCCGGTTACGATATTATTAGACTCTTTGAAGAATTGCCTACATTAACAAAGCCACAAGAAAATCTGCCCAGAGCAATCTTTGTTATGCCTACTTCAGTTTTAGTATTTGATCACCTAACCAGAAGGGCGGCCCTTTTACATGCCGGGTCAGAAACGGCAAGAAAGCAATTGAAGCAACAAGTAATTCAATGTTTGCGTGCCTCTTTACCTGTGGATGAAGAACCGTCTACATTTACTGAACCTGAAGCTCAAATGAGTGAAGTCGAGTTTCTAAGACGAGTGGAGCAGTGCAAAAAATGGATTGATTCGGGTGATATCTATCAAATAGTACTTTCTGTTGTTTTTAAGGGTCAATCGAACGTGGATTCTTTTGAAGTTTATCGAGCTTTAAGGTTATTAAATCCTTCGCCTTACATGTTTTATTTTGATTTTGGTGCCATAAGGGTGGCGGGATCTTCTCCAGAAGCTCTGGTGAAGCTTGATGGAACAAAAGCATCATTGAGACCCATTGCGGGTACTATGCCCAGGGGTGCAAATCGCGAGGAAGATTTACTTAATGAAAAAACATTATTAGCTGATCCTAAAGAATCAGCCGAACATGTCATGTTGGTTGATCTAGCAAGAAATGACTTGGGAAGAGTAGCAAAAAAGAATTCTATTGAAGTTAAGCCATTTCGCGAAATAGAACGCTACAGTCATGTAATGCATATTGTTAGCGGTGTGCGAGGTGAGTTGTCACCAGATAAGGATGCTTTAGACTTATTCGCGGCCAGTTTTCCTGCTGGCACTCTTGTGGGCGCACCTAAAATACGCGCTATGGAAATAATTGAAGAAATGGAGATTGAGGGGCGCGGTTTATATGGGGGTACAGCTGGTTACTTCGATATTAATGGTGAAATGGATCAAGCCATCACCATTCGTACTATTGTTTTTAATAATGATGAATATTGTTATCAGGCTGGTGCAGGGATAGTAAAAGATAGCCTGGCTAAAAACGAATATGCCGAGGTATTCGCCAAGAGCGCAATACTTAAAAAAGCATTAGAAATGGCAGGAGAGGGATTATGATAGGTAAGAAAATGCGAGTTTTATTAATCGATAATTACGACTCTTTTACTTACAATTTAGTTCAAGCTTTTCAAGCAGAAAATGTTGAAGTTGTGGTTTTTCGTAATGATAAGATAACTGTTACAGAGGCCCTAGAAATAAAACCCACTCACTTAGTAATCTCGCCTGGGCCAGGTAATCCGGACAGTGCTGGTAACTCAATTGCATTGATTGATACTTTTTCTGGCAAGGTTCCAATATTAGGAGTGTGTCTAGGGCATCAATGTATAGCGCAGTATTTTGGCGGTAATATTATTCGTTCAACTCAACTGATGCATGGAAAAGCATCAAATGTTAACCATGATAAAAAAACTATCTTTAGGGATATAGCGAATCCATTTTCTGCGGGAAGGTATCATTCGCTTACTGTGGAACCAAAAAGTATTCCAGATGTATTGGCCATTACAGCCACAACTGAAAATCAAGAAATTATGGCTATTAGGCATAAAGAGTTGCCAATTGAGGGGGTTCAATTTCATCCAGAAAGTATTTTAACACCAGAGGGGTCAAAAATTATGCGCAACTTCATCGAGGGAGTTAATCATGGGTGATCGATATACCATTGTGTTAAATAAGTTATTGGATGGCGCCTCTTTATCAGAAGGGGAAGCTTACGATTTGATGTTAGCTATGGCACGAGAAGAATTAACACCTAGTTTTTCAGGGGCAATTTTAGCTGGACTAAGGGCAAAAGGTGAAACAGCCGATGAGATTAGAGGTTTTGCTCGAGGGATGCGTGATCTTGCGATTCGCCCGATTATTCCTGCGGGTACCCCTACTTTGGATACGGTGGGAACTGGAGGTGATGGATCTGGCAGTTTAAATTTATCAACAGGCACTGGATTATTAGCAGCCGCTGCCGGGATAAGGGTCGTTAAACATGGTAACCGATCAATTTCAAGCAAGTCAGGAAGTGCTGATATGCTAGAGAGTATTGGAATGGTATTGCCCGTTTCAGAGAATAAAGCTATCAAAGCACTAAATAGTCTTGGGTTCACATTTTTATTTTCCCCTGCTTTTCATCCTGCAATGAAAGCAATTATGCCTGTTAGGAATGCTTTAGGCGTGAGAACAGTATTTAATATGTTAGGTCCTCTGAGTAATCCAGCGACTCCCCCTTATCAACTCATTGGTGCGTTCAGTAAAGCTGCAGCTAAGTTAATGGCAGACACGTTATCTGGACTATCTATTGAGCGAGCTTTTGTAGTTCATGGGGCTCCAGCATGGGATGAAGCAACACCGATCGGAGAATTTATCTTGTATGATGTTATGCCAGGAAAAGTGATTGAGAGCATTAGGCAGCCCGAAGACTATGGTGTAAACAGGTGTACAGCAGATGAATTATCAGGACAAGATGCAGCCTATAATGCCAGAGCATTGGAGCTTGTTTTTAACGGTGAAGATAAAGGTGCACATCGCGATGCTCTGTTAATGGGTGTTTCATTAGTTCTGGAGTTAATGGGTAAAGTTGAACATCCTATGGATGGCATGCAAGCTGCAGCAACTATTATCGATAATGGTGCTGCATTGAATTATTTGAATAACTTTAAAGAGTATTTTGATAAAAGTGACTAATTTTCTACAAGAAATGGCGAAGCAAAGTATGGTGAGAGCAGAGGCTTTACCTTCAAACCGTGATGTTTGTGATTTTGATAAACCAGTATTTGAATTAGAACTATCAAATTTCGATATTATTGCTGAATATAAGGCAAACTCTCCTGCCGAGGGTAAGCTGTTAGCGAACATAGATATGGAAGAGCAAATACTGGCTTATGCACAAGGTGGTGCAGCAGCTATTTCAGTATTAACTGAGCCTACTCGTTTTGCAGGTCATATAAATGACTTACGAGCCGCCACCACTGCGGTAAAACACCTTTCTATACCCGTAATGCGTAAAGATTTTTTGGTTGACCCACGCCAGATAACTGAATCAAGAAATTGTGGGGCCAGCGGAGTATTATTAATTACAGCTCTTTTTAAACCAGCCGAATTGAGATATATGTTGGATTGCGCATTTGATCATTCATTGTTTGTGCTTCTGGAATCTTTCAGTGATGAGGATCTCTCGCAATCAAAAGCACTATTAATGGAGGATCGATATCGTAATTATGCGAGTAAAAAAAAGTTGTTGTTTGGGGTCAATACTCGAGATTTAAGAACATTGAAAGTAAATTCAGAGCGACTGGCTAGGCTCTCTAAGGAACTACCAGATCATGTTCCATCGGTTGCTGAGAGCGGGATTAATGAAATACAAGATATTATTAATGCCAGAAAACATGGATATTCACTAGCATTAATAGGAACAGCATTGATGCGGAGTTCCACACCAGAAATTTTTTTGAAAGAATTATTGGTTGCTGGCAGAGGTAATCCCTAGTGAGTCTATTTATTAAAATCTGTGGACTTACTGAACGGAATCATATTGATATCGCAATTAATGCTGGTGCTGACGCAATAGGCTTTGTTTTTGCTCGCTCTGTTCGTCAAATCTCAATAGAAAATGCTTTGCTTATATCTAAAGAC
>Ga0315316_10000137_pt1 | contig 40045 bp, 38 predicted proteins | sample M160m3416metaG_FD_203702 | JGI IMG/M metagenome (GOLD analysis project Ga0315316, IMG submission 203702) | Ammonia-oxidizing marine archaeal communities from Monterey Bay, California, United States - M1 60m 3416 | ecosystem: Environmental > Aquatic > Marine > Intertidal zone | place: USA... | reverse complement strand
CTTATATAGAACTAGTTTAGTGATTGTAATTTATATTTTCTAGCTTTAGTTAATATAGCATCCTCAACTTTATTTTTTAGTATTTTACTACTTTTAGCATCTATCCATTCACCTTCTTGAGATTTACGTTTTTTAAAAACAGATACTTTTAAAGCATCGACTCTTAATTCTTTATCAAGGATATATGCTACAACTTTATATTTTTCTTCAGAGCTTTCTGAAATAGAATGCCAATCGGTAATAATTACCCCTCCAAATGGATCTGCAGATAGAAGCGGCATGAATGAAAGTGTGTCAAGACAGGCTCTCCAGAGAAATGTATTAACTGATATGCCAGCACCCCCACCAGCACCGCTATTATCTTTGCCTATAACATTATCAAATAGGCCTGTTACAAAATTATCATCTTCAGGATCCCCTTGTCTCTCTCTACGCTCACGTTCTCTTTTTAATATAAGGTCTTCAGGAAAAGGAGCTCTTTCTATTTTTGTATCATCATCAAAAGAACAGTTATTTAATAGTATAAAGCTTGATAATAAGATTGAAAAAATAATAAGAGATTTGAATAATTTGTAATTCATGAGATTTTCATGTTTCCTTAATTATTAGTATAATATTAGTATATAGATTTACAATTATACCATATGAAAATCAATAGACGATAGGCTTTAATTAAAAAAAAAGAGGAGCTGAAATTCAACTCCTCTTAAATTTATTCAGTATGAATAATTAAATTAAGATATTAGAATCCTAATGTAATACCCGCTACTAAAGTATTTGGGTCTGTATCTGTAACAGTTGCATGGTTTCCATCAGAATAAGACATGCTGTTAAACTGAACCCAGGAATTTACTCCTCCGCCCATGTTATAACCAACACCCATATAAGTTATGCTGTCTTCATACACGTTACCAGCTGTAGCTGCTGCTCCAGTATAATTATTTGTAGCAGATCTTGTACCTCTAGTATTTTCTTGATGACCATGGCCGATACCTAAAGTAATGTTACCCATAGCATATTCCATAGCTACTGTATAACCTGAGCTAGATGCTTTTATTGCATCTGATGCAGCACCAAAGCTATCACCATTATCATACATATGTGCACCTAAAGTAATATCACCCATGCTTAATCTTAGAGAAGCTGTGAAAGTTGAAAGGTCATTATTGTCATATGTGCCAAGTGTTGAATCTGTGTCATTTCCTTGTGAATTAGCCATTATTGATCCTACACCAAGAGTATATGCCATTCCATCCATTTCACCTGAATAAGATGCAGCTACATGAACAGCTTCGCCATGTGCGACATGGTTATTAGCAGTATTAGTTCTAGCGTTAGCTCCCGCATCAGTTTGATCTAGAGCTGGAGTATAAGACGCCTGCACTGAAAAACCATTTAATGAAGGTAGAGCAATATTAATTCTAGATGAATTGTGTGCATAATAAGCTTCTGCAAAGTCCACTTGATAAGCACCACCTGCTGGACGTCCACCTAAAGCACTATCGCCACCCATTAAGAACTGATATCCACCATCAGTACCTGCACCAGGAACCATAGCCGCAATACGTGGAATAGTACCAGTAACAGCATCAGCAGTATTACCTATAGAAATTGTACCCATATCTGTACCTATAGAAACGCTATTGCTTGTTGGTAAAGCGAAAGAACGATTAGCTTTAATTTCAGTTGTAAAAGAACCACTGTATGTCCAACCATTATCCATAGTCGCATCAGCAGTAAAACCGAATCTATTAAATTTTGAGGTAATACCTCCATCTACTTTGTCGCCCATGCCAACTACAGCACCTGTCATGCCGGCAATTTTCACATCAGCAACTGCGATGTTTGTTACTACAAATGATAGTGCAGCAACTAGTGTTATTAAAATTTTGTTCATAGTTAACCTCCAAAGAACAATATATTATAGCAAAAATGCTTATCATGATAGTAACTCGCCTGATTGTTATCAATCAATTAAAAAAAAAGAACATCAGAAATTTTTAAAAAGGATGTTGTATTAATGCAACAATACATATGGGGTTTTATTTGCCATATTTTTGTTTGTTTTATAAAAATACATCTATTCCTGCACAACCAGATATAGGCAGGCCTTTTAGTTTAGCAACATTAGCATTGTTTATTCCTCCAAGGGCAATTACAGGTATTTTGAATAATCTTGCTAATAGTCCTAATTTTACTACACCTAAGCTTTTATTATTATTATGAGATGAAGAAATAAAAACAGGAGAAATAAAAGCTAAATTAGCCTTAACATTAATACTTCTTCTAATATCTCTTCCACTATGTGCTGAGATTGAAATGATTTTATATTTTCTATTTTGAGAATTATTTGCCCATTTTGGATAATGAATTCCATCTAAATTAGAGGCCTTTTTAAATTTACCTGCAACTAAAACTGTAAGTAGGCGCTTTGTTTTTTCATTAATTGCATCGCTTATTATTTTTTGTTTATTGTCATCATTATAGCTTCGGACAACTACACCTGAATTTTTGGGTAATTGTTTTAATATCGTTAAAGGATTTTTTGTTTTTATGCTATCGGAAAAAAACCATATGTATGGAATTCTTACTTTGAGCTTACTGTAATTTTTATTTTTTCTTTTATTAGCGATAGACCTTGTAGTATTTATAAAATTATTTTTTATCATTTCTTTAATCTATATTATACTTATTAATAATTCTAATACTATTGAAGGAAAGAAAGAAGAAAGTCTTAAATTATGATAAAAAATAATAGTGTTTTAAACAATTTAAAAATAGTAAAACAAGAAATTAGAAACATTACTAAATTTGCTAAGGTATCTGAAAAAACGATTAATTTAGTTGCTGTAAGCAAAACAGTAGAAGCAAAATTAATATGTGAAGCTGCTGAATCAGGACAAATTTCATTTGGAGAAAATAAAGTACAGGAAGCAAAATTAAAATGGCCAAAAATTAAAATGTTATATCCAAAAACAGTTCTACATATGATTGGGCCATTGCAATCAAATAAAGCCAAAGATGCTATTAAAATATTTGATATAATAGAAACTGTAGATAGAGAAAAAATTGCTGTTGAACTCAAAAAGTATATGGATAGGTATAAACTTTATCCCGACCTTTATGTGCAAATTAATATAGGAGAGGAAAAACAAAAAAATGGGTGCATGCCAGCACAAGCTAAAACTTTTATTAATGATTGTAAGTCTTATGGAGTAGTAATTAAAGGTGTTATGGCAATTCCTCCAATTGACGAAGAGCCTGCACCTTATTTTGCGTTATTATCAAATATTGCTAAAGAGTCAAATTTAAAAAGTATTAGCATGGGAATGAGTAAAGATTTTGAAAAAGCCATATATTTAGGCGCGACTTCTGTAAGAATAGGCTCTAAAATTTTTGGAGAGCGAAAAGACAATATACAAAAATGAGATAAAATGAATTATAAAACATTTGATATTCTAGTATGTAGTGCGGACCCTATGATTGTAGAGGCCTTAGAATCAATTATTTATGCTATTAATTGCCAACCAATAATATTGAAAGATTATTCAGAAATAAAAAATATAGTAAATAAAGATAGTAAAGCTTTATTCGTCGATGAGATAGTTATACATAAAACTAAAAAAGTAAATATAAAAACTGTGTATAAAAGATATAAACTGGAAATCCCCATCTTTTGTTTAATAGATAGTTTACATGGCTTAAAAGAAAATAATTCATTAATTCATTTTTATCAAAAACCTATAGATAAAATTACTTTAAAAAATGCTTTGGAGCCATACTTTGGAATTCCTAAAAACCTAGAAGCTCCTCTAATTAAAATAGGAAAATTAAATTTTGATAAAAATTTAAATATACTTATCGGTAAAAAGAAAAATATTATTTATCTTACCAACTTAGAATCTAAGTTGCTTTTAACTTTATTTAATAAGAATAATAAAGTATTGAGTGAAAATTATTTACTTAAAAATGTTTGGGGCTATTCTTCGAAAGCAAATTCAAACACTCTTAAAACCCATATATGGAGACTTAGAAAAAAAATTTCTAATAATCAAGATATTATGTTTGAATTGGAAACTGTAAAAAATGGCTATGTGTTAAAAAAAAAAACATATAGCTGAATTAATATCTATGTTTAGGTTTACGTATTATTGGAAGTTTTTCAAAGGGTCCGTGCCAAACCTCACCTGCACTTCTATTTTTTTCTGATAAAGAAAAAATATTTGAATTTATTTTTTTTTGATTAAAGCCTAACGTTTCAATAATTTTTATTTTAACTATTTCTTTTTCTTGATCATATAAAGTCCACCCATTTATTTGAAAAGGATTAAATGAAGCATGCAATAAAATATGGGCATTAAATTTATTTTCTATATTTTTAATTAAAATATCATAAGTAGCGTAAATTTTTTCATTAATGTTAATTTTTTTTAAATTTCGGACAAAAGTATTCGCTTCAGTGTTATTTATATCTGTTGTAATTTTAATATTTGTTTTAGTAAAAATATTCCAGGGCCCGTCGTTAGATAGGCTCGTAATTACATCATCATGAGCCTTGTAAAGAACTAAATAATAAGAGTTTGCTAAAATTATTAAATCATTCTCTCCTTTATACTCTATTCGCAATTTGTTAGGTTTTACAATTTGCATCCAGCCTATTTCTTTTTGATTGCTGTGATCTATTTGAGTAAAGATAAAAGACATATTATTAATAGAGTTTAGATAGTCTTCTAAAATTTTTAGATCTTTATCTATATCGGAAGCATAACAAGTACAGCAATAAAAGAGCAATAATATGAATATAGAGGAAGCTTTAAGTTTTATGCGTTTTATAAACATTTAAATCTATTTCTTATTTAGAAGGACTTCTCTTTTACCTGTTTGGTTTGCTGCTGAAATCATATTTTCTGCCTCCATTACATCAATTATTCTAGCTGCTCTATTATATCCAATTTGTAGATGTCTTTGTAAAAAACTTGTGGAAGCTTTTTGTTCTCTAGAAATTAGATCTACAGCTTGATCAAATAGAGGGTCGTTCGTTTTGTTTGGCTCTGCATTTGAGCTTTGCTCTTCTGTATCTTCAGTAATTTCAAATACATAATCAGGAGCTCCTTTATTTCTTAAAAATGAGGCAACTTTGTCTACTTCTTGGTCGGAAACAAATGGGCCATGAATTCTTTGTACTTGACTTGCAGATTCCATAAATAGCATATCTCCTTTTCCTAGCAGTTGTTCTGCTCCTTGCTCTCCTAATATTGTTCTGCTATCTATTTTGCTAGTTACTTGAAAACTTATTCGAGTAGGCAGATTAGCTTTAATAGTTCCTGTAATTACATCTACAGAGGGTCTTTGAGTTGCTACTATTAGATGAATGCCTGCAGCACGAGCCTTTTGGGCTAACGCCTGAATAGACATTTCAATATCTCGTCCCGATGAGAGCATTAAATCTGCCATTTCATCAATTACTATTACTATATGAGGGAGTATATCAGATGCTAATTCATGTTTTTCTATTATTGGCTTCCCACTATTTGGATCAAAACCTGTTTGAAATGACTTAGTTAAGACCTGTCCTTTCTCTTTAGTTTTAAGTATTTTACTATTGTAACTATGAATACTTCTTACGCCAATCTCAGACATTAGGCGATACCTGTTATTCATTTCTTGTACAGCCCATTTTAAAGCTATTATAGCTTTTCTTGGTTCAGTAACTACGGGATGTAAAAGATGAGGAATATCTTCATATACTGATAGCTCCAACATCTTTGGGTCTATCATAATAAACTTTAGTTTGTGTGGGTCTAAGGTGTATAATAATGAAATTATCATTGCATTAACTGCTACAGATTTTCCTGAGCCAGTAGTGCCTGCTACAAGTAAATGAGGCATTTTAGCTAAGTCAGTAACAATAGGGCTGCCCGCAATATTTCTTCCTAGTGCAAGGGGTAAGTCATATTTTTCTTCAAATGCCTTTGAACTTAATAGCTCTCTAAGAAAAACAACTTCTCTGTCTTCGTTGGGAAGCTCTATTCCTATTGCATTTCTTCCAGGAACAACTGCTACTCTGGCAGAAATAGCGCTCATAGAACGTGCTATATCATCAGATAAACCTATAACTCTGCTAGACCTTACTCCAGGGGCAGGTTCAAGTTCATATCTTGTCACGACTGGACCAGATTGTATTCTTCCTATCTCCCCTCTAATTCCAAAATCATCTAATACATTTTCTAACATTCTGGCAGTATTTTCTAATTGTTCTTCATTGTTTTTATATTCTTTTTTTCTCGCAGGCTCTGCTAATAATTCTAGGTGTGGTAAAGTAAATATTTCATTTTCTATAAACCCTAGCTCTAATTCTTTTTGCTTTTCTCTTTCTTCTCTTGTTCCTAGATTAGGAAGTCTTTTTTTTGAAAAGCTTTTTTTAGAGTTTTTTGTTTTTTGGGCAATATTTTTTTTAACAATAATTTTTGAGGGGATTATAGTTATGTATTTGTAAAAAGCTTTTATAGTAAATTTTATAAATAATGAGCTATTTCTTAATGAGAACAATAATATTTTATTGTAAAGCATAAATTTTATACCTAAAGAACTTAGAATTAATAAAACTCCCAATATTATTCCAGAAAAATTTATAATCAAAACTTCGTTTTTTATGTTTATTAATTGCTCTAACTGTATATAAATTTTATATGTTAAAAGGCTGAGTTGTCCTCCATCTTGACCTAAATTTTTCAACCCTCCAGCAATAAAAAGTAAGCTAATAAAGATAAATATAATTTTAATAAGAAAGTGTGTTATTTTTTCCTTATTAAAAATCCTATACCCTAAAATAAGCGGCAGTGTCGGTACAAGCCAGCATGCATTACCGATCCAATATTTAAATACTCCATTAATCCAGGAGCCTATCAGAAAGAATAGTTTTATATCCTCTTTAGATGAAGATAAGTATGGATTTCCATAATCTTTTATATCAAAATAATAGAATGAAAAATATAAATAAATTGAAAGTGAAATTAATAGAACACCTATTATTTGTAATATTTTATACTTAATCCAAGTATATATGCTGCTAGTATTTTTAGTAAGATTGTTTTCATTAATGTTTTTCATCTTAAAACTTGCTAAGTATATCAGAGATATCTTTAAGAGCAGACTTTGTATCTTTAATATTAGATACTAAAGCAATTCTAATATAGGCTTTAGAGCTATGAAGTTTAGATAAAAATGCACCAGGCATAACTTTTATTTTTTTTTGTTTCCACAACTCTTTTGTAATTTTTTCTCCATTACCCACTTTAAGCCATATATAAAAACCGCCATCGGGCATGTAAAAATCTTTATTATTTTTAAAGATTTCCCTCGCAAGCTGAAATTTTTTTGCATATAATTTGCGGTTTTTATCAGAATGAACATCATCATTCCATAGTGCTGTAGCTACTTCTTGAATAGGTAAAGGCTGTTGGCCTGCGCAATAGTGTCTAAGTTTTTTAAAATTCTGAATTAGGTGTTTATCTCCTACAGCAAAGCCTGACCTTATGCCTGGAACATTAGAGCGTTTTGATAAAGAATGAAAGCTAATAATATTAGACAAGTCAGTATTTAGCTTTTTACAGGCTTCTAAAACCCCCAATGGCTTATTCTTTATATAAATATCTGTATAGCATTCATCAACTATTAATGCCGCATTATATCTTCTAGCTAAGGATATTAAGTTTTTCCATTCTGTTAAATTTAAAGCAGAGCCTTCTGGGTTTGAGGGTGAACATACATATATTAAAGAGGTTCTTTTTAATATTTTTTTTTCAATACTCGAGAATGATGGGATAAAATTATTTTCTTTGAAGGACCCTACAAAAATAGGTTCAGCGCCACTAATTCTGCAGGCGCCAGCATAAACTTGATAAAAGGGCTCTGGTATAAGTATTACAGGTTTGGCATTATTTTTTTTAGAAGGGTTTAGAGCTAAAGCGATATTAAAGAGCCCTTCTCTTGTTCCTGCTAATTGTACTATATTATCTTTATGATTAAGAAATTTTTTTGAAAGATTGAATCTCCTGTTAAGCCAATTTATCGATGCAATATTTAATTTTTCCATACCTAAGGTCGGCGGATATTTAGCCCATCCAGAATAATTTTTATTAATTATGTTTTTAATAAAATTAGGTGGTTTATGTTTTGGTTCTCCTATAGATAAAATAATTTCTTTAGCATTATTAGGGGGAGGTATATTTTTTAATAGGTTATTTAACCTTTGAAAAGGATAGTCATTTAATAGACTTAAATTTTCATTAATATTAATTAATTTATAGTTCATATATTCTTTTTCTAATCTGATTTTATTTAACTTAATATAACTATCTATTTTAGTTAGGTCTACACTATATCTAATGTCTAAATATATTTATCTTTTTCTTTCTCTTATTATTTGATGTATTTTTACAAATATAGTATAGTTGCTTAATATTTATACATTAAAAATTATTAGTGAGTGTTTTTTAAGCTTATTGATATTTAGATTGGGGGGAAAATGGTTGGTGCAGATACTGCTTGGATATTAACGTCTACGGCCTTGGTACTTTTGATGACATTGCCTGGTTTAGCATTATTTTATGGAGGTTTAGTAAAAGCTACAAATATTATATCAGTTGTAATACAATGTTTTGCTATTGCTTGTTTGGCCTCTATAATTTGGCTTATAGCAGGATATAGTTTATCTTTTTCAGGAGGCGGAGCTTATATAGGAGATTTAGCAAAAGTATTTTTAAATGGTGTAGGTACATCCACGGAAGCAGGCAACCTTCCTGAAAATGTGTTCTTTATGTTTCAAATGACTTTTGCAATTATTACACCTGCATTAGTAGTTGGAGCCTTCGTAGAAAGAATAAAATTTTCTGCAGTTTTATGGATATCTGGACTTTGGTTAATTTTAGTTTATGCTCCAGTAACTCATTGGGTTTGGGGCGGTGGCTGGCTCGCTGCAATGGGCATACAAGATTTTGCAGGTGGATTAGTAGTTCATTTAAATTGTGGTTTAGCGGCTTTAGTTATAGCTAAAATGTTAGGTTCAAGAAAAGGCTTTCCTAATGATGTTAAACCTCCGCATAGCCCAGTCTTAGTTTTTGTGGGGGCAGCGATGTTATGGGTTGGTTGGTTTGGCTTCAACGGAGGCTCAGCTTTGGCAGCTGATGGAGCTGCAGGGATGGCTATTACTGTTACACATATATCTGCTGCAACAGCAGCGTTAACATGGATGTTTATAGAATGGATGTCACATGGAAAACCTACTTTGGTTGGTATTGCTACTGGAGCAATAGCAGGTTTAGCTACAATAACTCCTGCATCTGGTTTTGTTGGACCTATAGGCGCATTAATTATAGGCTTTTTAGCTGGTGTAATTTGTTACAAAATGTGCGGCATAATTAAGAATCAGTGGAACATAGATGATGCGTTAGATGTTATGGCTGTTCATGGAATAGGCGGCATCCTTGGAATTTTACTGACAGCCCCTCTAGGCACAGCTGCATTTGGAGGTTTAGGTTTATCAGATCAAACGGTTGGGAATCAATTTATTACTCAATTGATTGGTGTTATTGCTGTAGGTTTATGGTGTTTAATTGTTACTTGGATAATTACTCTGGTGGTAAGAAAGACTATTGGATTGAGAGTGAATGATGACGAAGAAACTGAAGGTCTTGATACATCTATTCATGGAGAAAAAGGATATAATTAAAAACGTATGATTCTTAAAGGGGGAGATTTATTCTTTTTCCCCCTTTTTATTTTATAATATTAAACACAGTATTTGCTAGATTTAATAATTTCTCATCCATACCTAAAGATTTACATAACATAACTCCAATGGGAAGATTTTCAGGTAAAGGAAGAGTAATTGCACACAAACGCAGAGAGTTAGCTATTCTAGTATTTTGTAAAGCTAATCTATTGTATTTATCATATGTCTTTATATTTTTTTTAACTTTTTTTATAGTAGGGGGTAAAATAGGAATAGTGGGCATTAAAATTGCATCATATTTATCTATAGAAAAATGTAGTTTTTGTGATAGAGTTTCCTCAGCATCATAAATAGTATTTAAAGAGCTTTTTATCATTTTTTTACCCATTAACATTCTATTTAGAACATCTCTATCCATTAAATGGCCATATTTATCTACTACCCTTTTCCATTCAGAATAAGCCTCTGCTATTGTAGTTCCGCCATTATTCTCAGATAATAATTTATGCATTTCCTCAATTTCATTAACTTTTTTTTCAACAATATTTATTCCTGCTTTTGATAACATTATAATAGCCCGCTCAACAGCTGTTTGAACTTTATGGTCACAATCTTTCCAAGGCATACCTTTTACTACTAATATTTTTAAACTACTTAAATTAATTTGCTCAAATTGAAAAAATGGTTCTTCTGCAAGTATAGAAAATAATAGGCTTGCATCTTTAACGCTTTTTGTTAAGGGGCCTACTGTATCATAGGAAGAAGCTAGAGGAGATACTCCTTTTAGCGATATTCTACCTATAGAGGTTTTAAGTCCGACTAATTTATTCCATGCAGAAGGTATGCGAACTGAACCACCTGTATCTGTTCCAAAGCTTGCAGCGCACAAACTATTTGCTAAAGCAACCCCAGAACCAGAGGAAGACCCACCTGGAACGCAAGGTAATTTTTTCATAATTGCATTCTCTGGTGTTATAAAATTACTATTTGTACCTATGCCTCCCAATGCAAATTCTACTGTTGAGGTCTTACCTAGTTGAACTAAGCCTGCTTTTTTAGCTAAATTAACTACATAAGAATCGTTTTTAGCAGGACTACTTTCCAGAAATATTTTAGAGCCGTTAGTTGTGACACAATCTTTAAAATCAAAAAGATCTTTCCAAGCAACAGGAACGCCATCAAGTGGGCTTAAAGGTTTGTCTTCTAATAGTCTTTTTTTTGAGAAGGCAGCTTCTTTAAGGGCTCTCTCTTTTGTTAAAAAAATATAAGGATTTGGGTTAGTGAAGGAATCTATTTCATTAAAATAAAAATTCACTAGATCGATGGGACAAATCTTTTTTTTATGTAAAAGTTGTCCTATATCATATGCAGATATAGATTTTATAGTTTCTGGTATTTGCATACTTAATATTGTCATAGTATCAATAAAAGATAAAATAGTTTTGAATATAGAGGAAAAAATGCAAACAGATATTATAATATGTGGTGGAGCTTTAGCCGGAATGACGCTAGCGCTGTCATTGCAAAAAAAAGGATTTGATGTTGTAATAATTGATCCTAGGAGTGTAAAAGAATTAATTGAGCAAGATAAAAGGACCACAGCAATTGCAGCTGGGCCTAGAAAATTTTTTGATAATTTGGGAGTATGGAAAAAATTAGAAAGTAAGGCAGAAGCAATTGATACTATTAGTATATTAGATGGTAGCTCGTCAATCTCTTTGGATTTTGATTACAGAGATTATAAAAGCAAAAACAGACATACAAATCTTAAAAGCCTAGGCCATGTAGTAGAAAACTGTGACTTAATTAATCACATTAATTTAAAGATAAGAACTTCTAAAAATTTTGGAAAAGTAAAAAGAATTAATTCTAAAGTCACCAATATAACAGTAAATAAATTTTCAGCTAAAGTATTTTTAAAAAATAATAATCAAATCTCTACAAAGCTTATAGTTGCAGCAGATGGAAAGAATTCATTAATTAGAAAAATAGTCGGTATTAAGGAGACTAGATCTATATATAATCAAGAGGCATATGTTACACAAATTTTACACAAAAATAATCATAATAATATTGCTTTAGAAAAATTCTTACCAGGAGGCCCTCTAGCTGTTCTTCCTATGAAAAAAATAAATAATAGTTATCGGTCTGCTATAATTTGGTCTGATGAAAAAGAAACTACTAGAAGTAGATTGAAGGCAAGTAAAGTATCTCCTGAAATAATTTCTTTTGAGCTAGAACGCCACTGTTTTAATTGGCTGGGTAAAATAAAATTACAAGGTTCTTCTGTCGCCTTTCCTTTAGAGTTAATAAGACCCAAAAATATAGTTTCTGAGAGGCTTGTACTAATGGGAGATGCAGCTCATGCCATTCATCCGATTGCAGGGCAGGGATTTAATTTAACTTTAAGAGGAATGGAAAAATTTTCTGAAATGTGTGCAGCAAGAGCTAATTTAGGATTAGATATAGGAAGTATAAAGTTTTTAAAAGATTATGAAAAGTCTAGAAAAGTAGATGTTCTTACTTTAATAAATGCTACACATGGCTTAAATGAATTATTTAGAAATTCAAAACCACACATGAAGGCTTTTAGAAGATTGGGCTTATCAATGGTTAGCAATACCCCTACTCTAAAAAGGGCTTTTATGAAATATGCAATGGGTATTTAAATACTATTTATCTTAGAGACCCTTTTTAAATAATTTTTATATAATTTAGTATTTTGCTCAGCCATTTTTCTTAAATAAGGCCATGAATATATACCTGTATCGTGTCCGTCATTAAATATAATTCTGATTGCATAATTTCCTACTTTTTCAATGTTAGTTATTGATACATTGTTCTTATTAAGTGGTGTTTTCTTTTCTCTTGTTGAATGCCCTTGGACTTCTGCTGATGGACTTTCTACTCTTAAGAGCTCTGCAGAAATACTTGATTTATAATTGTCGCAAAACTCAATATTTAAGTTTTTATTGCTATTATTATAAATGATTGATTTTATATTGTATTTTTCATTTTCGTTCATATTATTTTATTTTTCTCGCTTTATCTATTAACATTATAGGAATACCGTCTTCTATAGGAAAAGCAAGATTGGCTTTTTCACTTATTAACTCTGATTTTTGTTCGTCATATTTAAGAGGGCCTTTTGTTAGCGGGCAAACTAAAAGATCTAATAATTTTTTATCCAAGTTTTTTGAATTTTCTTTCATTAATATGGTTCCCTCTAGTTAAGGCTTTTAATTTCGCCTGCAGAATATATTTCGAATAAAGTTATCATTATGTTTGTTAAATCACTTAAATCCTTGCTTTCCAATAACATTTGTTTTTCTTCTGTATTAAAAGGACAAGATTGGGCAAGAGAATTTATTAGGACGTTTGAAGGTGCTTTTTCTATAATTTTCCAATCGGCATCAATTTTTTGAGAAGCAAAATAATTTTTTAGAGAAATGAGAAATTGTTTTTTTACACTAAAGTCTAGTGTTATTTTAGAAGCTTCTAAATCTAAAAAATATTCAGTAAAATCTATATTTGCAATTCTATAGTTTTTGTCAGTTAAGGTATGGTCTAGTAGTTGGTATCTGCAAATACCTGTTAATTCTATTAAATATTTATTATTTTTTAGTTCTGAAAAATGAGTAATTTTTCCTACGCAGCCTATAGGGTAAAGATCATGATAATTTTCATAGTTATTTCTAGGTTGTATCATTCCGATTAGCCTGTTGCTGGAAATAGCATCTTCAGTCATATTTAAATACCTTGGTTCGAATATATTTAAAGAAATAGTACCAGAAGGCAGTAATAAACAATTAGATAGCGGGAATATAGGTATTTCTTTTGGAAGATTTTTAATGTCTATAATCTTGTGCATAATTATGAAAAAATTATTGATGAAAGCTTAAGTCTAGTTTCTGGTGTAATAGGATCATCTTCTCCAAAAGCTTCTAATAGTTCAATAATCTTTTTTCTAGCTTTGTCATCTTCCCAATTACGATCTTTTTTTACTATAGTTAATAAGTGATCTAAGCCTTCCCTTTTATTATTAGACGCTAAATAAGCTTCAGCTAATTTAAATCTTAGTTCATGATCATTTGGGTTTGCATCAACATTTGTAATAAATTCTTCAGGAGTTCCTGCTTTCTTATTATTTTTTTCTAATTCGTTTAAAGCGACAAGACTAATTATGTTTTTATCATTTAGCATATTTTCTTCGAGGCCTTCTAACAATTCAGTTACTTCATCAGCCCTTGACAGTTTAATTAAACATTTACCATATCCTGCAATAATTTTTGAATTATTAGCTTCCTCAGATAATAAGCTTGAAAAGGCATTCAATGCAGGCTCATAATTTTTTTCATTGTATAATTTTTCTGCTTCTTCAATAGATTTTTCTAATTCTTCTAATTTATTTCCTCCACTAGCTTTCATTACTTTAGATATAAACTTTTCTACTTCATTTTCTGGCATTGCTCCTGAAAAACCATCTATTGGTTGTCCCTCATAGAAAGCGTATACGGTAGGTAAAGATTGAATTTGCAATTGTTGAGATAATTCTTGGTTTTTTTCAGTGTCAATTTTTATAAGTTTAATTTTACCTTTATAGGCTATTACTAATTTTTCTAAAATTGGAGTTAGCTGTTTGCATGGAGCACACCAGTCGGCCCAAAAGTCTACTAATATTGGAACAGTTTTAGAAGCTTCAATAACATCTTTATTAAATGAAGCGGTATCTGAATCTGCTATAATGTTTTCTATAGTTTGTTCAGATGAAATTATTGAGTCATTATTATTCATATTTAATCCAAAATCATTATGAAATATATATTATTTTATTTTTTAAATAAATTAAATCAAAATTTAAGATTTATATGATAAATATATAGCATTTAAATTACATTGACCTAAATATTAAAATCTTTTATAAAATGCACTTTATTTACTGGTAAAAATTTGTGCGGGCGTAGCTCAGTGGTAGAGCACTTCGTTGCCAACGAAGATGTCGAGAGTTCGAATCTCTTCGCCCGCTCCAAATGTTATATTTTGCATTAGTATTATATATGTTACATTTTAGAAATATTTTTAATATTTTTAGGTAATATATGATTTATTTTAGATTATTAGTTATATGTTTTATTTTTTTTCTGACTTCTTGTGCATCTATATTGCCACTAACGGTAATTAATAAAGAAGCTCCTGAAGAACAGAAAGAAATAAAGGCACAAAGTAAATTTTTAATTTCCTCAATATCAGGGGCATCAAGAAAACTTCACGATATTGCTTGGCCTATTATGATGTCGAATATTGATGTTTGTCTAAATTCTAAAATAAATGCATTTGGACTCATGGTTGCTCATATGGATGACCTTCCTTTATATTTACATTCATCTTTCTTAGCAGCAAGTCCAATTACTTTAGAAGTTAATAATGATGCTTCTATTTTTCCAATGATTGTTTCTGTTGCAAATAATAGTCCTGCCGATAGAGCTAAACTTATGGAAGGAGATATTATATTATCAATAAATAATAAAACAGTAAATTATAAAAATTATAAGATATTACTTGATGAATCTGCAATAAGCGGAAAGTTAAATATTAAAATAAAAAGGTTCAAACAAGAATTCTCCTATGAATTGAACAGTGAATCAATTTGTGGTTATCCTGTTCAAGCAATGATTTCTCCTATCCCTAATGCTTATGCGGATGGTTCAAAAATTTATATTACTATAGCAACTTTAGATTTTGTTAAAGATGATCAGGAAATAGCTTTTTTAATAAGTCATGAATTAGCTCATAATATATTCCATTATAATGGAGAGCCTTTATATGAAAGTAAGGGAAACCCTATACCTATAGAAGAAAAGCCCTCACTTAAAAATATTACTGATCTATTAATATTGCAGACAGAAAAAAAAGAAACCGAGGCTGATTTATATGGAGTTGAGTTCGCGATAAAAGCAGGCATAGCTCAGGATAAAGTAGCAAATTATTTTAGAAGGCTTTCCATTTATATGCCACAATTAATGAAAGATTCTTTATTTAGAATGCACCCTGGAAATGCTAGAAGAGTTGCAGATATTGAATTTAAATTAAAAGCATTAAAAACTAGATAAAGAGATGAAAGACAATTCATGTTAAATAGAATAAAACCTTTTATGGCCTATTGCATGTATGATTGGGCAAATTCTCCATTCGCTACAGTTATAATAACCTTCGTATTTTCTGCTTATTTTGAAAGAGCAATTGTTGGAGATGCTGAGAGGGCCTCTATTTTATGGGGCTGGTCAATTTCTATCTCTGCTTTTTTAGTTGCTTGTCTTTCTCCATTTATAGGAAGGCATATAGATAAAAACTTAAGCTATAAGTTTTGGTTAAGTGTTTTTACTATTATTTCTGCTATAGGTGCTGCTTTATTTTGGTTTGCATATCCAGTTCCGCATTCTATTTTTTTTGTTTGTATTTTAGTTATAATTTCTAATATAGCTTTTGAATTGGGAAGCATGGTATATAATTCATTACTCCCAGCTTTTGTAGTAAAAAGAAAAATAGGCAGTTTGTCAGGAAAATCATGGGCTTCTGGGTACGCTGGAGGCATTATTTGTTTATTAATTATTTTGTTTGGTTTTATTCAGACAGATAATCCATTATTTGGAATAGACAAGAATATGTCAGCAAATGTTAGGGTTTCTGGACCAATTGTAGCAATATGGTTCATATGTTTTTCTTTACCTTTTCTTCTAAAAATTGATACCATTCATAGAACGAAAAAAAAGAATAACGAAAATTTATTTTTAGAAGTTATTAAGAATATTAAATCCTTGTTTTCAAAGAGTAATAAAGGAAATTTTTTACTATCAAGAATGATTTACACAGATGGTTTAAATACATTGTTTGCTTTTGGTGGCTTGTATGCAGCAGGAACTTTTAATATGAGCTTTTCAGAAATTATAATTTTTGGGATATTAATTAATATAACAGCCGGATTAGGATCGTTATTTTTTTCATATATAGAAGATAGGATAGGGCCAAAATATGTGATTAATATTTCTCTTATATTTTTAATAATTTTTGGACTTATAATTTTATTTATTAATAGCAAAGAATGGTTTTTAATTTTTGGTTCTGCTTTAGGTTTTTTTATAGGTTCTATTCAATCTTCCAGTAGGTCTTTTATGTCTAGATATATAGTCGATGGTAATAATGCAGAGACATATGGTATTTATGCTGTTTCTGGAAAGTGCACGGCATTTTTAGGCCCTGCTTTATTAGCTTTAATTGTTACTATTTTTGATAGCCAGAGGGCAGGAATGGCTTCGATAATTGTATTTTTCTTAGTAGGCTTATATTTATTACAAAGGGTAACTGAGCCTAAACATTATTAGTGTCTGAAGTGTCTAATGCCTGTAAATATCATAGAAAGCCCAAGTTTATTTGCAGCTTCAATTACTTCATTATCCCTAATAGAACCGCCTGGTTGAATCACAGATGTTACTCCTGCTTCTGCAGCTGCTATAAGCCCATCAGCAAAAGGAAAAAATGCATCAGAGGCTAAAACAGACCCTTCAGCCATATTATTTTTTAATCCAGATAATTTTGAAGCTTTTTCAGACTTAATTGCTGCTATTTGTGAAGAGTCTATTCTGCTCATTTGACCAGCACCTATTCCAACTGTTGAATTATTTTTTGCATATATAATAGCATTTGATTTTACATGCTTTGCTACTTTGAAAGCAAAAATTAAATCTCTAGTCTCTTCTAAGCTAGGTTTTTTATTAGTAACAATATTTAAATTATTTTCATCCATTGTTTTGTTATCTCTTCCCTGAATTAAAAAACCATCTGAAATATCCTTAATTATATATTTTGTATTAATTAAATTATTTTTAGAACTAACTTCTAATAGCCTTAAATTTTTTTTATTTGAAAACACTTTTAGTGAGCCTTTAGAAAAGCTCGGTGCTATAATGACTTCTAAGAATATTTTATTCATTTTTTCTGCTAATTCTTTTGTAACTTCCCTATTACAAGAAACTATGCCTCCAAAAGCACTTTGAGGGTCTGTTCTTAATGCAGCTTCCCATGCTTCATTAATTAGGGTATTAGAAGATACTCCACATGGGTTTGCATGTTTTATTATAGCTATAGAAGGCTCTTCAAATTCTTTTATTAGTTCATAGGCAGCATCTGAGTCATTTAAGTTATTATAAGAAAGAGACTTGCCTTGTAATAAATCTGATTTTACAATACCTGATAAATTATAATTGGTTTTTTTATAAACTGCCGATTCTTGATGCGGGTTTTCACCATACCTTAATTTATTTACGAGCTCAGCTGAAATAGTAATTGTGTCTGGCCAAGAAGTATTTAATTGTTTATTAAACCACTGAGATATAAGACTATCATAAAAAGCTGTTTTAGAAAAAGCCTTAGAAGCATATAGTTTTCTATCTTGAAGAGTTGTGCTGCCAGAATGTTTTTCTAATATTTTATCTAGTTCTTCGTAGTCTTCGGGGTTAGTAATGACACAAACATTTTCATGGTTTTTAGCAGCAGATCTGATCATAGAGGGGCCACCAATATCAATATTTTCAATACACTCCTCAAAACTAAGATTTTTTTTAACTGCTTCAGAAAAGGGATACAAATTAACTATTACTAAATTTATAGGTTTAATTCCATGTTGTTCCATTTCTTTTTTATGTTTAAGAATATTTATTCTTCCTAATAGCCCGCCATGTATTTTAGGGTGTAAAGTTTTTACTCTACCATCTAACATTTCTGGGAAGGATGTATAATTTGAAACATCTGATACCTTTATATTATTTTCCCTTAGTAGCTTGGCTGTTCCACCTGTAGACAATACTTCAATATTATATTTTTTAATAATATTAAATAAAATATCTATGTTAGTTTTATCTGATAAAGATATTATTGCCCGCTTAATTTTGATTAGATTACTTGACATCTTTATTCCTTAATAAATTTTATTTTTGGGGTCAATAGAAAACTCTGGTACTAATGTTTTCAGCTTTTTTATAGCTTCTTTCTCATTGTTGTTTATTAAAAACCCTTCTAATGATTGCACTATTGTATTTATATTAGAAAATCTTAATTCTCTAGATTTCGCAATTAAAATATCAGGATGGCCAGTAATAAGTTTTTTTTCATCTTTATGAAATAATTTTTCATGAAGTTTTTCACCTACTCTTAATCCCGTATATACAATTTTTATATCTTTTCCTGGAGTTAAGCCAGATAGTCTAGCTAGTTGTTTAGCTAAATTATCAATCTTCATTGGTTCTCCCATTTCAAGTACATTTATATCTCCTTTTTCTTTTTTATATATGGAGAAGTTTAATGAAATTAAAACTAATTCTACAGCTTCTTTAACACTCATAAAAAATCTAGTAGTTTCTTTATGAGTTACTTTTAAGGGTTCTCCTCTTAATATTTGATTTTGAAAAAGAGGTATTACAGAACCTGTAGAACCTAGAACATTCCCAAACCTAACTATAACAAAATTAGTGTCAGATTTTTCTCTATCTAGGTTTTGTATAAAGATTTCTGCCGCTCGCTTAGAGGCCCCCATAAAATTAGTAGGGTCAACAGCTTTATCAGTAGAAATTAAAACCATAATTTTTGTTTTATATTTTATAGCTATTTCTGAAACATTTCTTGTGCCTATAATATTAGTCTTCATCGCATCAGAAGGATGTTTTTCACATATAGGCACATGTTTTAAAGCTGCAGCATGTAAAACTATATCCGGCCTGTGTTTGTTAAAAATATTATCTATTGAATGTTTATCTCTAACATCTAACAAAATAGATGAAATATTTATCTCATTTATTTTAGATGAAATTTTATCTGTAATATTCCATAAGGCATATTCAGAGTAATCTGACAGTATTATGGTTTTTGGTTTCATCTCAGAAATTTGATTAGCTAATTCACTACCAATAGTCCCTCCAGCCCCAGTAATTAATATAATTTTATCATCAATTAATTGTTTCAAGTCTTTTTTATCGAACCTAGTTTCAGCTCTACCTAATAGGTCTTCTATATCTATTGGACGGGCTTCATTTGAATTATTATCTAATGCTCTATTAAGTTCTGAAATTCTTGGAAGACGAGCAAGAGATATTCCAATTTTATCAACATATTTGAGAAGTAAGCCTATATCTTCTCGTGATATATTTTGATTTGCTATTATTATTTTGGTAATTTTTTTTGCTTTTATAAAAGAATCAGATTTATAAACCTTTTCAATGGAACCAATAATATCTATGCCTCTAATTTTTCTTCCTAGTTTATTTTTATCATTATCAAATATACCTATTATGTGATAGGGGCCATCAGGTTTGTGTGAAGATCTTATTAATGCTTCTGCTTCATCAGTTGCACCAATCAGTAATACTTTTATTCTTTCATTAATATTATTAATAGGGGCTAAAGTTTTATCCCGCATTAGCCTATAGCTTATTCTGCTACCTCCACTTAGAATAGTTAATAATATAAAATAAATGACCATTGTAGATCTTGGCATATCTTCTAATCTTGTAGTAAGAAAAAAAGCAAATGCGGCTAATATTACAGACATTAATGTCGCTTTTGTTATTATTAATAAGTCATCAGTAGAAGAATAGCGCCAGATTCTTTTATAAACCCCAAACAAAATAAAAGAGAATATAGTAGAAAAAAATATAATTATAGTGTTTACAATTGGAGTAGATGGAAAAGCTTCCAGTCTTAACCAGTATGCACCAAAAAAAGCAATTATGCTTAATATACCATCTATATTGCATATTAAAAATAGTCTAATAATAGGATGCATTACATATCTTTCTCATGACTCTTTGGTGTTTTATTTAGATAATATAAAAGATATATTGTAGATAAGCTACTTATAAGAATTGAAAATAATATAATTATAAAGTTTGGATTTATAGAGGCTAAAAAAGATATTACTATTAACAACGCTCCATGTGTTGCTATGATAAGGCACACTTTTGAATGACTGTATCCATTTTGAATAGCTTTTTGATAAAAATGGCTTTTGTGGGCTTGCCATGGTTTTTCTTTTTTAAGTATTCTTTTTAGAAGAGTTATAGATGAATCAGCCAAGTAATAGCTATTTAATATTATGGCAACGTACCAAAGACCATTTTGAAATAATAGCAAAAATAAAATAGCATTAATAAAACCAATTGGCACAGATCCTGCATCTCCTAGAAATACTTTTGAAGGTTGCCAATTCCATATTAAAAAAGCTGTTCCTGAGCCAATAAAAAAACCTGCCAGTACGTTTTCAATTTTATTTATATCTTGAGATAAAAATAGGCAGAAACCTGCCCCAAAACCAATTATTATGCATTGTATACAAGAGATACCATCTATGCCATCCATAAAATTAAATAGATTTGTCATCCATATAATAAATAAAAGGGTAATTATCAGCTCTAACCAACTAGGGATAATTGTTTCTAACAAAGAAAGATTTTCAAGTGGCGGCCAATAAAATAATACAATTATTGCTAATATAATTTGTATTAAAAGCCTAATAAAGATTGATATTTGTTTATTATCATTAATAAATGAGATAATACAAAGTAATAAAATGCTAACGCTAAATATAAAATCAGTTATAGGAAAAAATATATAGTATACTATTAACAATGACGCAATTATTCCTATTCCTGCCCCTTTAGGAGTTGGCCTTATATGGTTTGATCTTTCATTAGGAATATCTATAGTTTTAGTTTTAGCTAAAATTTTTATGGCTAATTTTATTGTTAGAAGGCTGATTAAAAAACTTAAAAAAATACTAATTATCCATGTTAGCGAAGTTAATTTTTCCACTATGATTCTGCCTTTAAAAATTTAACCCAATTTGATTTTCCAAAAGCAATAAAATTAGGGTTCTTTTTATCTTGTCTGCCATAGACCATCTCATTGTTGTTCATTTGTGTAACTTTCCCGCCAGCACCTTCAATTATAGCTTGTCCTGCAGCGCTATCCCACTCATAGGTAGAAGTAGTTCTGGGAAAAATATCTGCTTTTCCCTCAGCTATTAATGAAAACTTTAAAGCACTTCCTACTCTTTTCTCCTTTACATATATTATTGAAGACAACCAATCTCTAAGTATTGGGCCTGCATGGTGTCTGCTAATAGCAATAGTAGGACCATCTTTAGGAATATTTCTACAATTTATATCTTTATAATTAGAATCCTGTTCTTTAACACAGGAACCAATACGGGCACCTCCTATCCATATTTTTTCTGAAGGAGGATGAGCAATACATCCAAGAATCGGTTTTTTATTTAATGACAATGCAATACAAACACAAAAATCTTCGTGTCCTTCTATGAATGATTTTGTTCCGTCTAGTGGGTCTATAATCCAATGTAAATTATCTCCAAAACTATTTTTTGGATATTCTCTCTCTTCGCTAACAATAGGAATATTAGGATAATAACTATATAGTAATTTATTAATTAATTTATCTGATTCTTTGTCTGCCTTTGTAACAGGCGTATTATCCTTTTTAATTTCTATAGGCGAATTGATATTCTGCATTATTGTGTTTGATGCCTGAAGAGATATTTCAGCTATAATATTTCTCATTTCTATAAGACTTTTGTTAGATAATGTTGGCATTTTATTTCTTTTATAATTTTTACAATTTATTTTATAGTTAAAATTGATAAATTCCATACTTTGTTTATATTTTGTTTTAATATATTTATTATAGCATTGAAAAACACATTAACACATAAGGGTTTTTAATTTTGCAAATTACAGACATAGAATATGTTTTGGGAAATAAAATAGAATCACTTGAAGATTTAGGTAAAATTAACCCTGATTGGTTAATAAATAAATTGAAGGACAAAACAGGAATTCATTCACGTCATATACTGGATGAAAATGAAAATGAAAAAAGTTTGGTAATTGATGCTTCTAAGAAGTTAATTAGTAGAATTGGATCTAAAAATATAGATGGCATAATTCATGTAAGTCAATCGCCTTTCTCCCGTTTGCCAACATCGGCATGCTTGATTCAAGATATTTTAGGTTTACCAAAGAATATGATGGCTTTTGATTTAATACAAGGTTGTTCGGGCTTTGTGTATGGGCTTTCAGCTGCTAGTTCGATGATATATCAACAAGGATTAAAAAAGGTTTTAGTCATTTGTGCTGACACTTATACTAAATATATTGCGAAAGACGATAGAACTAACAGACCAATTTTTTCAGATGGAGCAGCAGTTGCTTTAATTGAAAATAAAGGAAAGGGAAGTATTGGGCCTTTTGCTTTTTTTACTGATGGTTCAGGCGGCAATTTGCTAGCTTTAGAAAGCTATAAAGGCGAAGAAAAGTTATTCATGGATGGGCAAAAAGTATTTAAGTTTTCTTTACGAGAAGTTCCTAAAGTTTTTAATGAATTATTACATAAAGCTGATTTAGAACAAAGTGAGATAGACTTATTTATTTTTCATCAAGCCAGTGCTGTAATTTTACGTCAGTTAAAAGCAAAATTAAATATTCCTGATGAGAAGTGGTTTCAAAATATTAAAAATATAGGAAATACTGTTTCTGCTACTATTCCTATAGCAATAAAACAGTCAATTGATAGTGGATTATATAAGCCCAATATGAATATTATGTTGATGGGTTTTGGTGTTGGCCTTTCCGTAGCCGGCTGTATTATTCGTTCATAAAGTTGTTTTAGATAAATACCATTCTATTTTTGCTCCAGAGTTAGAAGTTTTTCCATTAATAACAAATTGATTAGATCTTTTTATTTGTCCATTATCTTGCACATAAATTGATTCTTCCACATTCAAGCTTAATTTAGTGTTGTTTTTAGAAACATAAAATTCCCATCCTCCATTTGGAATTAAAAGGAGTATTCTCTCTTTATTTCTTGTAAGACGGACATTAACTTTAGGATGTAAATGAAAATGTATTTTAAAATTAATTTGGGGGCCAGAAATTATATTATCTATACCTTTTAAAAGGTTGCCGCTAGAATCTAGTTTTAGAACCCTTTTATGAATTGCAGAATATATATTTTCATATCCGTTATGACTAGTTGAAATTATTTCAAAGCCAGAGGTTATTTCCCTTGTGACATTAATTTTAAAATTTTTGTAATTTTCATTTGATGAAGAGTTTGTATTATTAATTACAAGAGTAGAATGTGCCGCAGAACTAGAAAGGGCTTTTTGCCATGTATTATTGTTGTAAGGGGTAGGACCACAATTAACTATCATTCTATCTCTTCCAACACTCATTTCAAAACTTAGACTACCATTATAACAATCTTTTTCTTTTTTAGAGCAATCCAATATAATTATAGACCTTCCTGCTGCTAGTCTTTCATAACCAGAAGATTTTAAACTTGCAGAAATTTTAGATTTTAATTTAATGCTTGTTTTGTCTAAAACTTTATCTATTGCATCTCTTGAATAAGATTTTCCTCCATTTACTCTAAGTAAAGTTCCATCGCCTAATCTAAGAGATCTAATAGCATGACTTATTTTAGTTATATTTGTATCTAATGTTTCTATTAAAGTATCATCTTCTATTAAAGCACTTCTTACCCAAATTAAATCTGTTAATATATCTAGCGTAATTGAAGGTTTTCTACTTATATGGCACCCATCATTTAAAATTTGATTATTTAAAGCAAATAATAAAATATTTTTTGCTAAACTATATCGTTTATCTCCTTCGCTTAGACATATTCCTGATATTATTAATCCTCTTAAGGCAGTAAACACTTCAGCTTTATTTTTATTTTTTTGAATTATTCTACTTAGGTGTTTAGATTGAGTAGTTAAAAGCTTATAAAATTTTTCTAAAAACTTTCTATCTGCACCTTCCTTTAACATTTCGGAATAAGCTATCCATGCTGATATTCTTCTTCCAAGAATATCTATTTTCCAACTAACTGGATTATACTTTTCATTTCCATCCCTAATCCAATCAGAAATTAAAGCTCTGGCATGTTGTCTAGACGTTCTCCCATCTCTAGCCTTAAAATGTCTAAGCCATGAAAAACCATGCATTTCTGCTATCCACCAAGGGCCTGCTCCATTAGGTTCCCATAGAGGTTTATTGGGAGCGTGTATCTCTTCCCCAGCAAAGTTATATCTTCCTTGAAAAATTGCATCAGCTAATTGTCCTTCGCCTTCCCACGGGTCTTTAACATCGTGAAAAATATTTTCAGATTTATTTAAATTAAGCCAAAAATTATATAAAATGCTTTTATAGAATATTTTATTTATATTTAGTCTGGAAGACTTAGAGGCCAATTTAACTTCCTTAGTTCTCGTTTCTAAGAGATTTTACAATATTAGAATAATTAGATGTTTCAAAAGAAAAAATAGCACTACCTGCTACTAATACATTGGCTCCAGCTTTAATACATAATTTTGAAGTTTCTATATTAATACCTCCATCCACTTCTATTAAAATATTTAAACCTTTATCTTTTATCATCTTATCAATATTTTTGATTTTTTCTAATTGTGAAGACATAAACTTTTGTCCGCCAAATCCTGGGTTAACAGTCATAACTAATATTAAATCACAATATTCTAAATATGGTTCAATAATATTTTCTGACGTAGAAGGTTTAATTGATATACCTGCTTTTAAGCCTAAATCCCGAATAATACGAAGAGAATCTTTGATATTATCTTCTGCTTCAATATGAATTGTAATTATATCTGCGCCTGCTTTTGCAAATGGCTCGATCCAGTTTTTTACGGGTTTAGTCATTAAGTGTACATCAAATAATTTTTTTGTACATTTTCTTAAATTTGCTACTACTTCTGGCCCAATAGTTAGATTGGGAACAAAATGCCCATCCATTATGTCCAGATGTATCCAATCTGCTCCTGCATTGTCCACATTAGTAACTTCTTGTCCTAACATTGAAAAGTCAGCTGCTAGAATTGAAGGCGATATAAGTATTTTCTTTTTTTTCAATATAAAATAAATCCTAGAGTCTAAAAATTATTAATACTATATAATTAGTTTGTTTTTATTAATCTTGCTATAAAAAATCCATCCATACCACCTAGCTCTGAATTGAAAAAAGGCAATGTTTTAATAAAACCTTCTTTAGTAACCGCTTTTTTTGTAATATCCACTTCCATTTTTTTAACTGGGTCTAATATAAATTTACTATTTTTATTTATAAAATCAACAATTTGATTTTCACCTTCCTCTTTTTCTAATGAGCAAACAGAATATACAAGTATTCCTCCTGGTTTTAACATTTTAGATGCTGAATCTAACAAGTTTGATTGTATTTTTATAAGGGAATCTATATGTGAAAAATAAGTATTTTTATTATTGACTAGTCTCCATAAAATATCAGGGTTTTTTCGTAAGGTTCCTGAAGAAGTACAAGGGGCATCTAATAAAACGGCATCAGCTAATTTTTTTGGTTTATATTGATTGGCATTATTTATAACTAATTTTGTTTTTAAATTAAGTCTATTTAAGTTGTTTTCAAGAATTTTTGCCCGCTTGCTGTTGGACTCAATAGATGTGACATCTAAATTATTAGTTAATAATTGAGCTGTTTTGCCTCCTGGCGCAGCACATAGGTCAATTATATTTGCATTTTTTTTAATTTTAGAAAGTAAAATTTTTACAGGTAATTGTGCAGCAATATCTTGAATCCACCATTTTCCATCATTATAACCGGATAGATTATTAATTTTTCCGTAATTACTTACTAGCCTAATATTATTAGAACCAAAAATTTCTCCCTTTAAGGCTATTTTCCATTTATTTATATCCTCTTTTTTCTTTAGAGATATGTCTAATGCAGGAGGAGTTATAAGATGCTGTTTTGCAATTTCTATTAATTGCTTTTTATTTAACATTTTTTTCCATTTAGTAAGAATTTCATTTGGAAGATTACTGAGTGGAGATAATTGACCTATTTTGTTCTTTTCGAAGTCTCTTGATAATTCTCGAAGAATTGCATTAATAAATTTAACATGGTGTGGTGAATTTTTCTTGGCTATTTCTACACTGTCATTAACTGCCGCATAGGAAGGAACTCTCATATATATAATTTGTGTGGCTCCAATTATCAAATTTGCTTTTATGTGGTTTTGATCAGCTTTAAGTGGTTTTTTTATATATTTTTTTAAATAAAAGTTTATTTCCCCTAATCTTCTTGTAGCTTCGCCAGTTAATGATCTATAAAATGCGTCCTCATTATTTGGATTATAATGATTGTCTCCGTTTAAAATGCCAGTAATTTCTTTTATAGCCTGTACTCTTGGATTTGAATTATTATTTGACATTTAGATCATATTTTCTCTAATTAGATAATCAATATAAATACATTAATCTAAAATTTCTGGCATATATATGAAAAAAATTAAAAATATTAATAAGAAAATAAAAATCAATAAGAAAAGAAAAAAATTATCTAAAGAAATAGGGGGACAGCGAGGTCCTGAACCAACTAGATACGGAGATTGGGAAAAAAATGGAAGAGTAACTGATTTTTAAAATTACTTATTCATTCTACTATTAATTAAATCTGTAACTACGCTAGGATCGGCAAGAGTTGATATGTCTCCAAGCTGATCATGTTCATTTGCAGCAATCTTTCTAAGAATGCGGCGCATAATTTTTCCTGAACGAGTCTTAGGTAGACTGGGAGCCCATTGAATAAGATCTGGAGTAGCTATAGGCCCTATTTCCTTCCTTACCCAGAGTAGTAATTCTTTTCTTAGTTCTTCAGTAGGATTTGTATTATCAGTTAAAGTAACATAAGCATAAATGCCTTGCCCCTTAATATCGTGTGGGTATCCAACAACTGCTGATTCTGCGACACTTTCATTAGATACTAAAGCGCTCTCTACTTCTGCAGTCCCCATTCTATGACCACTTACATTTATAACATCATCTACTCTTCCTGTTATCCACCAATATCCATCAGCATCTCTTTTCGCTCCATCACCTGTAAAGTATACATTATTGAAAGTAGAGAAATAAGTTTCTGCGAAACGTTTATGATCTCCATATACAGTTCTCATTTGTCCTGGCCATGAGGTTTCTAATACTAGATTTCCTTCTGATTCTCCTTCAAGTTTTTTTCCATCATTATCAACTAAAGCTGGAGATATACCAAAAAAAGGCTTAGTTGCTGACCCAGGTTTCAAATCAATTGCTCCTGGTAGAGGGCTAATTAATATCCCTCCAGTTTCTGTTTGCCACCAAGTATCTACAATTGGGCATTTTTCTTCACCCACTATTTTATAATACCAGTTCCAAGCTTCCGGATTAATAGGTTCACCTACACTTCCTAGTAATCTTAAACTTTTTCTACTGGTAGCTTTAACAGGTTTATTCCCTTCTTTCATTAATGCTCTTAATGCTGTTGGCGCAGTATAAAAAATATTAACCTTGTGTTTATCTATTACTTCCCAAAACCTAGAAGAATTTGGATAATTTGGAACACCTTCAAACATTAAAGTTTTGGCTCCATTAGCTAGTGGGCCGTATACAATATAAGAGTGCCCGGTAACCCAACCAACATCTGCCGTACACCAGTAAACTTCATTATCTTTATAATCAAATACATATTTATGCGTAATAGAAGCATATACAATATATCCGCCTGTAGTGTGTAAAACTCCTTTAGGTTTTCCTGTAGAACCAGAAGTATAAAGAATAAATAATGGATCTTCAGCATCCATAATTTCTGGCTCACAAATAGTGTCTACATTTAATTTTTCTTCATGCCACCAAATATCCCTACCTGCTATCATATTTATTTTATTCCCAGTTCTTCTAATAACTAAAATAGATTTTACATTCTCACATCTTTTTAAAGCTTCATCGACATTCTTTTTAAGAGGAATAATCTTTCCAGCTCTATAGCCTTCATCGGCTGTAATAATAAAGTCTGATTCGCAATCTATAATTCTATCGGCAATACTGTCTGGAGAAAATCCTCCAAATATAACAGAATGAATAGCTCCTATTCTTGTGCAAGCTAACATGGCATATGAAGCTTCTGGAATCATAGGCATATAAATAGTAACTCTATCTCCTTTTTTAACACCCCTACTTTTTAAAATATTTGCCATTAGGCAAACCTCATTATGTAGCTCCTTATAAGTTATATGTTTGCTTTCTTTAGGGTTATCTCCTTCCCAAATAATAGCAGTAGATTCACTTTTTGATTCTAAGTGCCTATCTATACAGTTATATGAAACATTTAATTTTCCATCATAGAACCATTTTATTTCTAGCTTTTCCTTTGAAAAATTTACTTTTTTTATAGCTTCTTTACTAAAGGGTTTAAACCAATCTATGTTTAGAGCTTGTTTTGCCCAAAAATTTTCAGGATTATTTATTGATTCATTATAAAGTTCTTCGTATTTCTTTTTATTTAGATGAGCTTTGTTTTCCCAATCTTTTTTCACTATTATTTTTTCTTTGCTCATCTATACCTCCTCAAATTTAAATTTTATTAATAATTAAAGATAATATTTTTATCCAGCAAGAACATAATTATTTTTTATTTTAAAAGGAAAACTTTTTAAAAAAGAGTTTTTGCAAGGACCATTAATGCATTCTCCTGTAATAGGGTTAAATCTTGCACCATGGTTAGCACATAATAAATCATTATTTTTAGATTGTACTCTACCTTCTATAATATCTAGAGGTAAGTGTGCATGAGGACAATTATTTAACCATATATAAATAGAATTTTTATTTTTATAAATTATGATGCCAGGAAGATACTTATCTTCGCCTTTTTTAACAATAGCTTTGTCTTCTTCTAAATCTTTTATTTTACAAACTTTTGTATTTTTCTTTATACCAGAGACATCAAATACATTATTCATTTTAATATTTGCTTTTAGTTTCTGCCATAAGACAAATTTCTTCCCAATGGTCTTCAGAAATTGGAACAACAGATAATCTTGCTTGCCTAATAAGTGCTAAGTCAGATAATTTGTGATTAGATTTCATTTCAGATAAATTTACATATTTTTTTACTTCTTGAACGGCCTCAATGACGACCATACCAAAAACACCTTTTTTGTCTGTTGGGTCAGGTCTATGTTCTCCTATTACTCTAACTATACCAACTATTTGTTTTTCTTTTACAGAATGGTAAAAAAAACCTAAGTCTCCAATTTTCATTTTTTTCATATTGTTATTAGCTTGATAGTTTCTTACTCCGTCCCATCCCTCACCTTCTTTGCCTTTTTTTACTTGGTCTTTCCAAGACCAGGTGCCTGGTTCCGATTTAAATAACCAATATGCCATTAAATTTTTCTCCAAATTTATATATTTCTTAATTGACTATAGCCTTATAATTACACATGTTCCAATAAGTAATTACGAGAAATTATTTATTTTATAAAAAAGAGAATTAATATGAATCTTAGTATTGATGAAACAAAGCTATCAGATCCTTTATATATAGCAAAAAAATTAATTAGGTTTCCTTCTGAAACACCAAAGGATGAAGGAGCTCTTTTATTTATTGAAGAGGTTTTGTCTTTATTAGGTTTTGAATGTTTTAGAATGCCTTCGGGAAATGTTGACGGAGAAGGAAAGGAGGCTTTAGTAAATAATTTATATGCGAAGATAGGTAAAGGAAAGAATTTATGTTTTGCCGGGCATACAGATGTTGTTCCAGCAGGCAATAAAGAAAAATGGAGCACATCTCCATTTGGTGCAGAGATTTTAAATGGTAATTTAATAGGAAGAGGCGCAGCAGACATGAAAGGTTCTATTGCAGCTTTTATAGCAGCTTTTTCTAGATATATTATTGATTATGACAAATCTTTTTGTTTAAGTTTTCTTCTAACTGGAGATGAAGAAGGTCACGCAAAGCATGGAACAAGAAGTATGTTGCCTAAATTAAAAGAGATGGGAGAAAAAATTAATCATTGTATAGTGGGAGAGCCTACAAACCCTAATAAATTGGGTGAAATGATTAAGATTGGAAGAAGAGGCAGTTTGCATGGTTTACTTACAGTATATGGAAAAGAAGGCCATGTTGCTTATCCGCAAAAAGCAGCTAACCCTTTACCTATAATGTCTAAGTTTATATCGGCTCTATCAGAAGTTGAACTTGATAATGGCAATGATCATTTTCAACCATCTAATTTAGAATTTATTTCAATAGATGTTGGTAATAATATTACAAATGTTATTCCTTTAAAAATTGAATCTAAATTTAATATAAGATTTAATACCCTTCAATCTGAAAGCAGCTTAAAAAACATCATTAAAAATACTATAGAGAAGGTTGCTTATGATAAAAATATTTTTAAATGGGAATTAGAAAGCGAATTAAGCGGAGAGCCCTTTATAACCGAACCTGATAATTTTATAAATATTGTAGAGAAGGCTATTAAAAAAAATACAGGAATAGAGCCAGAGCTCTCTACTAGCGGAGGAACTTCTGATGCACGTTTTATCAAAGATATATGTAATGTAATAGAATTTGGTTTAGTCGGAAAAACTATGCATCAAATAGATGAATCAATTAAAGTTGATGACTTGGAGCAATTAACTAATATTTATTATGATATTATTAAAAAATATCAGTATAATATGTGCTAGTAAAAAGCTGAAAATTTAAATGCGTATTGAAAATGAAAAAATAGGTATATTCATCTATATTTTTACTTTAATGTCTTTTGCTGCAATGGAGGCATTGGCTAAATTTTTATCAGATGATTTTTCTATTTCACAGATAGTATGGGCAAGATATACATTTCATTTTTTTATTGTTTTATTTGGCGTGATATTAATTCATATGCTCGGCTTTAACTCTGGGCTTAAATATCCTAAATTAATTTTAGTGCAAACTTTAAGATCTGTTGCTTTATTATTAATGACTTATTTCTTTTTTACCTCATTATCAATTTTAACTTTAGCAGAAGCCACTATTATACTGTTTTTTTCTCCATTAATTACTGTGGTGCTTTCGCCTTTTCTGTTAAAAGAAAAAGTTACTAAGTCCAGTTGGTTAGCTGTAATAATTGGATTTATAGGAATGGTTATTGTTATTAATCCAACTAATATTATAAATTATGAAGATATGAATTTTATTTGGTTTAAAGGAATAACATATGGAATTGCAGGAGCATTATTTTATTCTTTATATCAAATTGGAACTAGGGTTTTAGCCCCAGTCGAATCTCCTATAACAAGTCTTTTTTTTTCTTGTTTTGCAGGTTTAATAGGCACGACTATTTTAATTTTACTAGATTATGACCTGTCATCATCATTAAAAGTATGGAAAAGTCCAAACTTTTATGAATGGACTTTGCTCGCCACTGTTGGTTTTTTTGGTGCATTAGGACAATTTTTAATATTAGGAGCATATTCTAAGGCAAAAGCAATAACTCTTGCTCCTATAAGCTACACACATATAATTTGGGCTACAATTTTTGGCTATATTATATTTAATTCATTGCCAAATTTACAAACATTATTAGGGGCAATTTTAATTGTTTCTTCAGGAATTTATACTTTTAAAAAAATAAACTAAAATTAATCTAGTATATAACTTTTTGTAAAATTAGTGCGCAAGCTGGAGCAGTGGGTCCAGAAAATTTTTTATCTTTATTATTTAAAGCAGATTGAATATCCTCATCCGTTTTTTTAAGTAAACCTACGTCTACTAGGGTGCCAGCTATAATTCTAACTTGGTTCATTAAAAAAGATTTTGCTTCTACGCATATTTCTATTAATTCACCATCATTATCAATTGTAATATTATCAATTGTTTTAATTGGAGACTTAGCTTGGCAGTCTACTGATCTAAATGCTGTAAAATCATGTTTGCCTATTAGATGTTTTGAAGCGTTTATCATTAATTGAAGGTTCAAAGGATTTGGTATTCTCCATGATTTATCCTTTAATAAAGGGGAAGCTGTTCTTCTATTCAAAATACTATATTTATATTTTCTGCCTTTTGCAGAAAATCTTGAATGAAATTTATTACTTACTTTATTGGTTTCTAATATGGATATTCTATTATCGCATAGACGGGATAAATAAAAATTTAGCCCCATAGTTAATTTTCCTAGTTTTAAATTTTTATCTTCAAGCCCCTCCTCATTCAAATCAAAGTGCGCTACCTGACCAATAGCATGAACTCCAGTATCTGTTCTTCCGGCCCCATATATAGTAATATTTTTCCCTGAGAATTTGAATAAGCTTTCTTCAATGACTCCTTGTATAGTCTTCATTCCTTTTTGTTGTTGCCAACCATTAAAATTTTTTCCATCATATTCTATAGTTAATTTATATCTGATCATTATTTTAAAGCTCTTTTGCTATTTCTCTTAATTGAAACTTTTGGATTTTTCCCGTTGAGGTCTTGGGGATAGTTTGAAATACTATTTTTTTTGGGCATTTAAAATTTGCTAAATGTAATTTACAAAAATTAATTATTTCATTTTCAGTAGCTTTATGACTGTTTTTTAACTCTATAAAAGCACAAGGTGTTTCTCCCCATTTGTTATCTGGTTTAGCAACTACCGCAGCTAAAAGCACCTTGGCATTTTTATATAATGTTTCTTCAATTTCAATTGATGAAATATTTTCTCCACCAGATATAATTATATCTTTGGATCTATCTTTCAATTCAATATAGCCGTCTTTATGCATAACCCCTAGGTCTCCAGTGTGAAACCAATCTCCAAAAAATGATTCATTAGTTGCTTTTTTATTATTATGATACCCTTTCATTATCATATTGCCTCGCATCATAACTTCGCCTAATGTTTTCCCATCATTTGGAACGGCTTTCATCGTTTCGGGGTCTCTGATTGAGAGCTCTTCTAAGGAGGGATACTGTACGCCCTGTCTTGCTTTTTTTTCTGATTTAGGCCCTGAATTTAAAGTGTTCCATTCTTCTTTCCATTCGCATACTACTGCTGGTCCATAAACTTCAGTGAGCCCATAAACATGTGTAACTTCAAAACCTTTTTTCTCAATGCTGGCAAGTATTGCAGGAGGAGGTGCAGCTGCTGCAGTCATAATGTTTACTTTATTTTTAATTTTTATTATTTCATTTTTTTCAGCATTGATTATCATAGATAAAATTATGGGTGCCCCACACATATGTGTAACATTATATTTTGATATAGATTTATAAATATTCTTGGCGCTTATTGTTCTAAGACATATATGAGTTCCTGCCAAAGCAGTAATCGTCCAAGGAAAGCACCAGCCGTTACAATGAAACATAGGTAGAGTCCATAAGTAAATAGGGTGCTTGCCCATAGACCAAACCATTTGATTGCTCATAGCCGTTAGCCAGGCTCCTCTATGATGATATAATACTCCTTTTGGGTCACCCGTTGTTCCAGAGGTGTAATTAAGGCTACATGCATCCCATTCGTCCTCTGGCCAATCTAAGGCGATATTAGTATTTCCCATATTGGCTAAATCATCATTAGTGATTTCATTTTTTAGTGGCGAGTTTTTTATAAATTCTTCATCTTCACATTTTATAATTAAAGGTTTTTTATCTTTGGGAATATCTTTAATAGCTTGAGTAATTACTTCATTAAATTCGGGGTCAACAAAAATCATTTTAGCCTTTCCATGTTTAAGGATAAATGCAATCGATTTCGAATCAAGCCTAGTATTTATAGTGTTTAAAATTGCACCTGCCATCATTACAGAAAAATGACATTCAATCATAGCTGGCACATTAGGAAGAAGTGCTGCCACAGTATCCCCTTTTTTTATACCTTTAATTTTAAGACCTTTTGCAATTTTAAGACATCTTGTATGTAACTCTTTGTATGTATTGTTTTTAGATCCATGTATCCATGCAGTTTTTTCCGGCCATATATTTTTTGTTCTTTCTAAAAAAGATATAGGAGTTAGAGCCCAATGATTGACTTTGTTTTTTTTCCAGCTTGAAGTTGCTATGTTTGATGGAGTAGTCATATTATTTCCAATATTAATTATTCATTAGTTTTTGAGAATTTTTACCACCTATTGTAGCACAAGAGATTCCATTTGTATCTGTTTCTAAAATTGTCCAATTATTTGTTGAATTAGAAATATATAGTTCTGTAATGGATGAACCATCTTTAGACAATCCAAACCACATGAGTTTTTCATTTTGGTTGTTTTCAAGGAAATCTTTAAAAATCTTTTTTTCCTTACAAATGACATTTTTGATAATTTTTGTAGGGTTAGCTAAAGTATAATAACTAATATGAAAACTTATCAATATAATAAAAGAATATTTAAATAAATTATTAATATTAATTAATTTATGGCTGTTATTTTTAGTCATTAATCTTCCAATATGTTTTATAAAAGATATTTTATATAAAAAATGATATTATCATTTGCTTTCTTTTGGATTCATAAGTATCAAATATATACTTAAATGTATAAATTAAACTAATTTTTTAATGAAGAAATATACTATGTCACGAGACTTTAATAACTTAGATACTTTTCCCAAAATTTTAAGGAATAATGCCCTTATTTATAAGGGTATGCCAAGTGTTAGAGAAAAAGAGTATGGCATTTGGCAAACTTTGACCTGGGATGTCTTTTATAAAAGAGCGCTTATACTTGCTAAAGGATTAAAAGATACTGGATTAAAGCGAGGAGAAAAAATAGCAATAATTGGAGATAATAGACCTAATCTCTATTTATCCATAGCAGCAGCACAAATATTAGGAGCTGTTCCTGTACCTTGTTATCAAGATTCTGTGGCTGATGAGATTGAATATATTTTAGAGCACGCTGAAGTTAAAATTGCCATTGTAGAAAACCAAGAACAAGTAGATAAACTTTTAGAGATAAAAGAGAAATTGCCTTTGCTAAAAAGTATATTTTTTGATGATCCTAGAGGTCTTGAAAATTATCAGAAAACAGATGCTTTAGCATTGGATAATATTTTAAATCTTAATCATGAAGCTGATATTAGTCTTGATGAAGAGATTGATGCTACAGCTAAAGACGATATTTCTATTATGCTTTATACATCTGGAACAACTGGAAGACCAAAAGGAGTCTTGCTTTCATACTATAATATAATTTCCGTAACAAGCGTTGCTTGTGAGTTGGAAAATACTTCTCCTAATGATGAGGTTGTTGCTTATCTTCCTATGGCCTGGGTTGGAGATAATATTTTTTGTGTTGCTCAATCATATATTTCTGGTTTCTGTATTAATTGTCCAGAAAGTAGAGATACTTTAACAATAGATATGAGAGAAATAGGGCCAACTTACTATTTTGCGCCTCCACGAGTTTGGGAAGGCATGCTTACTCAGTTAATGGTAAGAATGCAGGATGCTGCTAAAATAAAACTTTGGGTATTTAATTATTTTATGAATATAGCTAAAAAATGGGGAAACAATATTTTAGATAAGAAAAAGGTACCTTTATTATCTAGGCTCCTTTACGGACTTGGCTATTTATTCGTTTATGGTCCATTAAAGAATAATTTGGGATTAACCAGAGTAAGAATTGCTTATACTGCTGGAGAGGCTATGGGGCCAGATACCTTTCTTTTTTATAGGTCATTAGGAATTAACTTAAAGGTTTTATATGGGCAAACTGAAGCAAGCGTTTTTGTTTCTCTTCATCGTGATGGAGATGTTGACCCAAAAACAGTAGGGCCTGTTTTTCCTGGGGTTGATATAAAAATTGAGGACGGAGAAGTATTTTATAAGGGGCCAGGAGTTTTTAAGGGGTATTATAAAAATGAAGAGGCTACAAAAGAGACAATAGATAAAAAAGGATGGGTAAAAACGGGTGATGCAGGAGTATTAGATAGTAACGGGCATTTAAAGATTATAGATAGAGCTAAAGATGTGGGAAAGTTAAATTCAGGAAAAATGTTTGCTCCTAAGTATCTAGAAAATAAGCTAAAGTTTTGTGGTATAATAAAAGAAGCTGTTGCTTTTGGAGACAATAAAGATTTTGTTTCATGTTTTATAAATATAGATCTAGAGGCAGTAGCTAGTTGGGCGGAAAGAAATAATATAGCTTATTCAGGATATATTGATTTAGCCGGTCAAAGCTCAGTATATGATTTAATTTCTAAAGAAATAGATAAGGTTAATGAGGATTTAGCTGAAGATATGGAGTTAAGTGATTCTCAGATAAAACGTTTTTTAATTCTACATAAAGAATTGGATGCAGATGATGGCGAGTTAACAAGGACTAACAAGGTAAGAAGAAATCTTATCTCTGAGAGGTATGGGAAGCTGGTAGATGCTTTATATAGCAAAGAAGATCATTGTTATATAGAAACGGAAGTCACATTCGAAGATGGAAGAAAAGGCTCAATTAGTGCCGATTTAAAAATTCAGGATATGAATGTTATTAGTGTAAAGGATAGAGTTGCATGAGGGTAGAATCTAAAAATAAAAGTTCTACAAAAATAGAAGTTTTGATGGATATAAAAGATATAAGTTTATCCTTTGGAGGACTAAAGGCACTACAAGATGTAAGTCTACAAATACAAAAAGGTGAGATATTAGCTATCATTGGGCCTAATGGGGCGGGTAAATCTTCTATGCTTAATGTTATTTCTGGTATTTATGTTCCGCAAAAAGGTGAAGTAGAGTGGAAAGGAAAATTGAGAAAAAAAATTGCCCCCCATGATATTGCTAGAATGGGAATAGCCAGAACTTTTCAAAATATTGCTCTTTTTAGGGGAATGACAGCTTTAGAAAATATTTTAACTGGCCGGAATATTTTAATGAAACGTAATTTATTTTTAGAGGCTCTTTATTTGGGGATGGGAAGAAAACAAGAAGAAGAGCATAGACAAAAAGCTGAGGAAATTATAGATTTTTTAGAGATACAATCTATACGTAAAACACCCGTAGCAAGATTACCTTATGGTTTACAAAAAAGAGTTGAATTAGGAAGAGCTTTAGCTTTAGAACCAGAATTATTGTTACTTGATGAACCTATGGCAGGCATGAATGTGGAAGAGAAAGAAGACATGTGTCGTTTTATTTTAGATGTAAACGAACAGTTTGGTACAACTATAGTTTTGATTGAGCATGATATGGGAGTTGTAATGGATATATCTGACAGGGTAGCAGTTCTTGATTATGGGATTAAGATAGCAGATGGCACTCCTGACGAAGTCCGTTCTGAGCAAAAAGTAATTGATGCATATTTAGGAGCAGGATAATGGATTGGTGGTTTTTTATAGAAGTTTTTATGGGTGGTTTGTTATCTGGTGTTATGTACTCTTTGGTCGCTTTAGGCTTTGTTTTAATATTTAAAGCTTCGGGAGTTTTTAACTTTGCTCAAGGTGCAATGGTTTTATTTGCTGCTTTAACTTTTGTTCGCTTATTAGAGATGGGTGTTCCTATTTTGGTCACTACAGCTATTACTACGGGGGTAATGATATTACTTGCTATATTTATAGAAAGAGTGATGTTGCGTCCGCTAGTTAACCAAGATTTAATAATTCTTTTTATGGCTACAATTGGTTTAAATTATTTTATTGAAGGGTTTGCTCAATTAATTTGGGGTTCACATGTTGGTGTTTTAGATATAGGCATAGATCAGTACGCTGCTTTTGAGATAGGAAATGCTTTAATTAATAAATTTGATGTTTGGGCAGCTCTAATAGCTGGTGGTTTAGTATTAGTGTTGTCATTATTTTTCAGATACACTGTGATAGGGAGAGCTTTAAGAGCAGTCGCAGATGATCATCAGGCAGCACTATCTGTAGGAATTCCTTTAAGCACGATATGGATTTATGTATGGTCGACAGCTGGACTAGTTGCGCTTGTAGCAGGTGTTGTATGGGGTTCTAAGTTAGGGGTTCAATTTGCTATTTCTACGGTGGCATTAAAAGCAATTCCAGTCCTTATTATAGGTGGTTTTACTTCTGTGCCAGGGGCAATTATAGGAGGCTTGATAGTTGGTTGTGGAGAAAAATTAGCGGAGGTTTATTTAGGTACTTATATAGGCTATGGGATAGAAAATTGGTTCCCTTACATGCTAGCGTTAATAGTATTGATGATTAGACCAGAGGGATTATTTGGTGAAAAAATAATAGAGAGGGTTTAAAATGATATATAGAGAATCAGGCCAATTTAAAACTACTTATAAGACGGATCAGGCAATATTGCCTATATTTCAAGATAGAGTCGCAATGGCCTTATTAATGCTTTTTGCTTTTGTAGTCATTCCATTTATTGCTAATGACTATTGGTTAAGCTCTATATTGATTCCATTTTTAGCTTTGTCATTGGCTGCATTGGGCTTAAATGTTTTGACTGGTTATGCTGGGCAAATTTCATTAGGCACAGCAGCTTTTATGGCTGTTGGTGCCTTTGCTGCATATAATTTGCAGGTAAGGGTGCCAGAGATTCCTTTTTTAATAGCTTTTATATGGGGAGGATTATGTTCGGCAAGTATAGGAATTTTATTTGGTTTGCCCTCATTGAGAATTAAGGGGTTTTATCTTGCTGTTGCTACGCTAGCAGCACAATTTTTTATAGAATGGCTTTTAACTAATTTTGGATGGTTTACGAATTATGATTCTTCAGGAGTGATTACTGCTCCACCTATGGGTATACTTGGTTTTGCAATTGATAATCCACTTAGTAAATATTTATTAGTCTTAACGATAGTAGTTTTGTGCGCTTTCGCTGTACGTAATTTAGCTAGGTCTGAAATAGGGCGAGCATGGATGGCAGTAAGAGATATGGATATAGCAGCTGAAGCTATAGGAATAAACCTTATGAAAACTAAGTTGATAGCTTTCGGTGTTTCTTCATTTTTGTGTGGTTTGGCAGGCGCATTGTGGGCATATATTGTTTTAGGAACAGTTGAGCCACAGGCTTTTGATATTCTAAGATCTTTTGAAATATTATTTATGGTAGTTATTGGTGGTTTAGGCTCTGTTTCAGGCGCCTTCTTAGGAGCTGGTTTTATGATACTACTTCCTATTTTACTAAATAATTTAGGTTCTATAATTACTGGTTCAGCAATATCCACAGAAACTATTGCGCATATTGAATTTATGATATTTGGCGCATTTATAATATTTTTTCTTATTGTTGAGCCAAATGGTTTAGCAAGGTTATGGCAAATAGCAAAAGAAAAACTTAGGTTGTGGCCATTTCCATACTAGTATAAAATAATAAAAAATTAGGGAGGTAAATAATTATGCTTAATAGAAAAATTTCGACTGCAATTTCATTTTTTGTATTGTTTTTAGTTTCAGCTTCTTTTGCTGGAGAACATTTTGTCCCGATCACTTCATATAGAACTGGTC
>Ga0315316_10000136_pt1 | contig 40113 bp, 28 predicted proteins | sample M160m3416metaG_FD_203702 | JGI IMG/M metagenome (GOLD analysis project Ga0315316, IMG submission 203702) | Ammonia-oxidizing marine archaeal communities from Monterey Bay, California, United States - M1 60m 3416 | ecosystem: Environmental > Aquatic > Marine > Intertidal zone | place: USA... | reverse complement strand
CTGTGAAATCTGACAAAGGTGCAGTTCGTCAGATCGCGGTGGCCGGTGCCATTCTGCTGTGCCGAATCGAAGGGCAGGCCGTTGAGCTTCGGAAGGCCGATTCGCTGCAACCTGCGATCAACATTCAGAGCGGAACTGCTCTGGGGCATGCGGCCATTTCCACAGATGCTCAGCGAGTCGTCACAGTTACGGCTGACGGCAAACCGGAGCTGTGGAACGCAGCGGATGGAAAGCTTCTGGCGACACTCAATACAGATCTGCTGGCCGCACGATCGCTTGCTCGTCGGACTGCCGACAAGACTGTTCGTGATGCACGTGTGACGGTCGTGAAAGCTCAGATTACTGAAGACGAGAAACGTGTGACCGAACAGAAGGCGTCGTTGACCAAGGCGGAAGAAGAGCTCAAGAAGGCCACGACCGCTGCGGCAGAAGCAAAAAAGAAGTTCGATGAAACTGTGCCGAAGACAGCTGCCGCAAAGAAGGCTGCTGAAGAAAAGCCTGAAGACGCCGCTGTCAAGAAAGCACTGGAAGAAGCGACAAAGGCTGAGCAGGCGGCCAAAGACGGACTCACCACGGCAGAAAATGCGTTGAAGTCGGCCAATAAGGGTAAGGAACTGTCTGAGCAGGCTATCAAGCGAGCTGAAGCCAGAGTGGCAGATCGTAAGCAGGTGCTGGCTGCGGTGGAACAGGAAGCGAAGACCTCCACCGAATCCCAGGTCGCGGCTGATGCTGCCGCCAAGCAGACGATCACCAGCCAGTTTGCGGGATTCGTGGGAACCTCATTCGTCGCAACGGTCGACAACGCCGGTACCACTCGTCTCTGGAAGAGTACTGATGGAGCGGCTGTAGACGTGTTTCCAGGGGCTTTGCCCGAAACTGCAAAGCCTGCTGGCGTGGTGGGCGGGTCGAAAGGTCTGCTGGTGCAGCAGGCGGACGGCCAGCTTGTTCGAGTGAACGCCTTTCCTCAGTGGAAGCTGACACAGGTTCTGGGACCTCAGGGAGACGATAAGCCATCGGTATTCGCTGATCGGGTATTGGCTCTGGCATTTTCTCCGGACGGTACGACTCTCGCAGTCGGCGGCGGTGAAGCCTCACGAAGTGGTGAGCTTACGTTATGGAACGTTGCGGATGGAAAACTGGTTCGCACGTTTGCAGATGCACACAGTGACACGGTGTACGGCGTCGACTTTTCTGCTGACGGAAAGCTCCTTGCGTCGGCTGCGGCAGATAAGTTTGTCAAAGTTTTCGACCTGTCTACCGGTAAACACGTTCGGTCGTACGAAGGTCACACACATCATGTGATGGATGTCAGCTGGAAGGGCGACGGCACAACTCTGGCCAGTGCCGGTGCCGACAATGCCATCAAGGTCTGGAATGCGGAGACGGGTGAACAGTCTCGAACAATTACGACCTATAAGAAGCAAGTGACGTCATTGTCCTTTATTGGCATGGAGGACGACTTTATCAGCTGCAGCGGCGATAAAAGAGTTTTCCGTCACAAAGCCAGTAACGGCGGCACTGTTCGCGAATTTAAGGGCTGTCCCGACTACGTTTACTGTTCGACGACGACGTCGGACGGCGCAATCGTGGCGGCAGGCTGCGAAGACGGCGTACTGCGCGTCTGGAACGGCAAGGACGCTAAGGAAATCGCCAGCTTCGCACCAGCAGCGACGAAATGATACTGGTGTGGTGGGTGACCGGACGGTGAACTGACCGGCCTGTCCTCTTTTCGTTCTGCTGGCTGTTGGTGCGATCGCGGGCTTGACCGGGTCGCTGCCATATTGAGGCGATTGCGGGAAGAAATCTGCCAGCCGTGGGCGCCCCGGACGCACTGTTTTCCTTGCGGCCTCGATCGAAACGGGTTCGAACCATGTGTCCGATTCCCTTGCACTGCAGCGCCACGACGTCACGATTCTGCAAATATTGGCGTTTCCGGGACGAACAACCGTCAGATCGGCTGCATTACGGCAGACAATGTTCCGCCAGCCGGTCATCTAGACTAAAAGATACCTGATTCTGTCTGTGTTTGCAGGCTCAGGTCCTGTCCGGCTGTTCGTGGTAATCGTTCCTGATGAAACAACGTCACGTCATCTTCGGGGTTCTGTTCTGGAGTGCAGCTGCCTGCTGCAGCTGGTACGTTCTCCGCGCGGAGCTTACCGCTCAGTCGAGCGACGTGTCGCACCTCTCGTATGACGTTTCCCGATGGCTGAGTGGCCAGCATCGACATTTGCAGGCCGTATGCGATGAAAGGCTGATGGTCGCTGTCGGTGATCCGGTGTTTCTGCAGTCAGCAGACGGCACATGGCGACAGGTCGGTCTGGCGACGGATATCAATGGAGAATTCAGTCGTGACCCTTTTATTACCACAGCCACTGAGGTGTTGATTTACGAAGACGCCATTACGGCTTGTAGCGACCGTTTCCGGCTGCAGTATCATACGACGCCCATGTCACTGGACTGGGTCGTCATGACGATGATCCCCCCCGAACGACAGAAGGCTATCGCCCAGCTTATTGCAGAAGACTGGAAGGTTCATCAGAAAGAGATCATGGACAGGTTACGGCCGGTCATGAAGGATGGGCTGCGGAAGGGAATGAAAGCTGTTGAGGCGGAACTGCCGCAGATTCTCAGAGAACACCGGGATGATTTTCGAAAGCTGGGTGACCGCTACGGAACGGAGATCATGAAGGCTGAAGTTCTGCCGCTTGTTCGCGACGAGATTTTGCCAATTGTCGAGCACGAGGCGCTACCCGTTGCCGAAGACGTCGGTCGAGCGCTGTGGAAACGCGTATCGCTGCTGTCGTTCACTTATAGTTTTCTGTATGACAAGTCTCCACTGCCGAGACGTGATGCGTTGAAGACGGAGTTCCAGCGTTTCATTGACGAAGTGGCGCTGCCTGAGCTTCGTTCACGCAGCGATCAGTTCATTCAGGTCACCGAAGATATTATTAAGAGGTCTATGGAGAATCCGAAGGTGAAAGACGTACTGAAACGAAATCTGCGTCGTGTCGCTGAGGATCCGGAGATGCACGAACTGATCAAGGCAATCGTCCGCGAAGCCATTGTCGACAATCAGACACTGCGGCTGGAAATGGAGGCGTACATGGACGATCAGCAGACCCGGGCAGCGCTCGACGTCGCCGGAGAGCGACTCGAACCCGTTGTTCGGCAGATTGGTGATCTGATCTTCGGAACTCGAGAAAAGGGAATTACTCCTGAGTTCTCACGCATTCTCAGGTCTCAGATTCTGAAGAAGGATCGTCGCTGGTTTGTGATGGTACCGACAGATCGCGATGTTGTTTCCGGTGCGCCGACCGAAATTATCTATGCGGACACACCGATGACGTACCCCATGGGGTTTGGCGGTAACGGTCAGAGTCCTTTAACGCCGACTCGTTGAGGGATTGAATGATGACGAATTCCGGGTCAAAGATTCCTTCAACGGAAACATCACAGGTCCGTTCCGCGACGCAGCCACCTGATGGCGATCGAAAAGAGACGCCTTCCACGGGGACCGAAATTGTTCTGCAGGAATTTTCACTGTCGGCCGGCGGGAAACTCCTGCTTGACAATACGTCCGTGCAGTTTCCAGCCGGAAAGCTCACGCTGATTCTTGGTTGCAGTGGTGTCGGGAAATCGTTGCTGCTGCGCATTCTTGCAGGGCTGATTGACCGGGATCACGCAGCGATTCGATATTCGGGGGGAATAAGTTTTCAGACTCACGGGGATTGCGGTGAATCCGGTGAAGTTCGCGATCATCGGATTCAGCCGGTTGCAGTGGTATTTCAGAGCTTCGCCCTGTTTGACGAACTCTCCCCTGCCGAAAACATAGAAATTGCTATCGAACATTCCTCGCAGTCGGCGGCAGCAGTATCATCGAATCAAAAGGCCAGGGACCTGCTTAAGGAACTGGCTGTGCCCGGTGATCGTCCGACGTCCGTGCTGAGTGGAGGACAACAACAGCGTCTGGCGATCGCCAGAGCACTGGGAATGGACACTGACGTTGTTTTGTATGACGAACCGACATCCGGACTTGATACCAATACGGCTGCGCAGGTCGCGGAGTTGGTTCGTGACACGCAGACGCATTTCGGGCGAACGTCGATCATTGTGACTCACGACTACGCGACGTTACTGGATGTTGCGGATCACGTCGTGGTATTGAATCATCACAATCGCAGCCTGCAGGAACTGGCCACCGAAGACTGGAGTCGCCTTTCTGAGATTCTGGGAATACCTCCCGAGGCAGATGATGCCGCGTCTGTGGATCTGCCGATGCTGCGGCGCATTTTCGCTCCGGTGCGAAACGCTTTCGCAGCATCCGGTGAATTTCTGGAACAGTTTTTTTTGCTTCCGGTTGCTCTGCTGCCGCGTTGGCGAAGTTTTCGCTGGGGCGGGCGTCTGACCCGGCATTATCTGAATCTTGTGGCCGGCTGGTCTGCGTGTGTTTATATTGCGATCGCCGGCATGATCATCGGCTTCGTGGCACAGGACTTTATCTTTCGATACTTGCCATTTCGGCAATACACGGAACCGTTGCTGATCGAGAATCTGCTGCACGCCACCGGATTTTCCCTGTATCGATTTCTGGTACCGATTCTGTGTACGATTTTGATTGCGGCCCGTTCAGGTGCCGCAGTTGCGGCTGATGTTGGCAGTAAGGTGTATGGCAATCAGCTGGACGCGATGAAGACAATCGGTATGGACCCACTGCGTTCCGTGCGGACACCGATCCTGTACGCTTTTCTGGTCGGAACGCCATTGCTGACGTTTTTGAGCTACGGAGTGGCCAGCGTTACCAGTGCCGTTGCTTTTCTGTCAACTCACGCTAGGGAAGGCGTCGCATTCTGGGATGCTCATTTTCACCGCGAACTGCGTTTGCCGGCATCTGTTTTCTACAAAGGCACCGGCTGGTTAGTAGCAAAGCTGCTGACCTGTGCTGTAGGTATCGCGATGATCTCATGGAAGTGTGGCGCATCGCCGAAACAATCTGCGCCCGAGATCAGCCTCGGGGTTACTCGAACGATTTTGTGGTCGACCCTGTTCACACTGATGGTGCATTTCGTGTTTTCATTCTTCGAATTCAAAGCGCCGCAGTAGGGCCTCTTCGAGGCCCTACTGCGGCAAATGCTGCTACTTCGCTGCTGTCTGGACATGCCGATGCTTACGACGGCGGCTTTTCGGTTGCCGGATTCACGGTACTATCGATAAACTTCCGTCGCGTTGCGGGGGCGTTGCGGGGGCGCCTTCTTTAGACAAAATAAATGGTTTCGGAGTATCGTTGTGCGGTCGCTCGTACGGAGCGCCTGACACGATCTCGCTTTTGGCAGGAGGCCAGCAGGTGAAGCAATTAGCTTTGATTCTGATATTTGGTGGTGTCTTTGTCCTGGGCCTGGTTGCTGAACGCTGGATCGTGTCACCAGATTACGTTCCTGTGCCTGGTAAGCCGCAATCCGTTGCGGCTGCGGCGTCGAATCCTCTGGCCGGCGCCAACCCTGTGACGACTGCTGTCGCTCCTTTTGAATCGGTAGCTGACGTTGTTGGGGAGGCCAGCGATGGAACTGTTCGGGCCTCATTTGAGGTGTTTGCCGAGAACAGGTCGACGGCAGGGGCAGAGATCGTAACCCATGTGCGGCCGTCCATGAAGGTGACCCGTGACCAGGTTCGGTTTGCTATCACAGAACGTTTTCCGCATCTTTCTGCCGAAGCTGTGTCCGGATGGACGGACACCTATGAAGGAACTCCTCTGGACGAACTTGAGCTGCTGCTGGAACAACGGCAAAGCCTGCCATCCATTCTTCCCGGCAGATCAGTGTTATCGCAGGCTTCGTCCGAATTCAGCAAGCTGCAGCCGACGCCAATTGTCAGTCCGGGGCCGTTTGCCAGGGCCTCTACGGTCATTCATCAGAATCTGCGGCGTGCGGCGACTCCTGGCTTTCGCAGGCGAAGAATCGTGACCGGCCCTGAACCCTTCTCCGCCTCGACGGAGTCTGCAGACGGGCTTCGACAGCGTCAGGTCTTTGATTTTCGGCCCGGTGCAATTCATCCTTCCGGACAACCGCTTCATCTGGCAATTGTCGATCACCCGGAGCTGATGTTTCAGCTGCAACCGGGAAATCTGCTGACACGCAGTGGCGCGTTTATACGTCTGGCAGACGGAAGGCTTGGCATCGAAACTGCAAAGGGGGCGGTTGCACTTTCCGGGCAGCTGGTCATTCCTGAAGAAGTGGGCGCCATGTTCGTCTCGACAACCGGAGTCGTTCGATTTAACGATTTCAAAGGCAAGGTTCACTCTGTCGGGAACCTCAGGCTGGCCGTTGTCACCGGTCTGGGTGACCTGGACAGCTTGAACGGAGTCTTCTTTACAACGTCGGCCGCACCAGCAGCGATTCCCACCACAGAGGACACTCCGGTCATGACCAACTCACTCGAATCTTCTAACGTCGACATCGATCTCGAGTGGAAACTGGCCGATCATTATGCTCGACTGAACAGCATGCAGGGTGTCGATGAGTCTGATGTTGACGGTCTTGATTATCCCCGGAATTGAGTTCGGCGAAGCCATAACGAACACTGACATTGGAAAAGGAATTGGGAATGCGTGTGAACGTGTCCGGCTGCATACTGGAGTTGCTGCAGGGCGATCTTGTGGAACAGACGGTTGATGCTATTGTGAACGCGGCTAATTCCGGGCTGTCAGGCGGTGCTGGTGTCGATGGAGCGATCCACGCGGCCGGTGGGTCGGCGATTATGGACGACACGCAGGCGAAGTACGCTGACGGGTGTCCGACAGGTAGCGCCGTGGAATCTGTGGCAGGGCTGCTGTCAGCCAAACACGTCTTTCACGCCGTTGGACCGGTCTGGAACGGCGGAAAATCAGGCGAACCGGAACTGCTTTCGTCAGCTTACCGAAAGTGTCTGCAACTGGCCGGGGACCACGATTGCGAAAGCATCGCGTTCCCTGCGATCAGTGCCGGCGTCTACGGTTATCCGCTCGATCTGGCGGCCAACGTTGCATTGAAAACCTGCATCGACTTTCAGAAATGGCACAAGCAGCCTCGTGAAGTACGTTTCATTCTGTTCAGTGAAGGCGTCTTCGGAGCGTTTGCGCGTTCGCTGGAAACGCTGGTTGAGATGAAATAGGGCTTCAGATGAAATAAGACGCATCGCTGCGGAGTTTTGCCCTACCCCAGGAATTTCAGCAGCGTCTTGTAGACACCCCAGCTGCCGGCAGTGAGCAGTGCGACGCAAGATAAAATCAGGAACGTATCCCAGAGTCTGCCGGGGCGCAGGCGTTTGTCAGTTTCACGGTAACGGAAGTACATGGAACTGAAGCCAATGATCGGCAGCATGACAGCCTGAGTGACTCCGGCGATCGCTACCAGTATGACCGGATTGGGGAACAGGTTGTACGCGGCGACACAGGCCAGTGGCAGGACGACTGACCAGATGGTGACCATTTTTCTGCGAGCTGGTGAGTCGGCGTCTTTTGTTCCCAGACCAATGACTCCCAGAAAGTCAGACACCATGCGGGCGTTGCTGGCGTTGGCAACAAGGTATGTGGAATACAAAACTGCGATAGCTCCGCCCAGAAACAGCCAGCGAGCGTAGCTGCCGAAAATCGGAACGTAACTTTGAGCCAGCGTGCTGACCATGCGTCCGCCTTCCGGGTTGCGTCCCTCGGAATGCAGTACGGCAACCCCCATCAGAAAGAACGCCGCGGTTGCTACGGTGTATATGACCATCGACGCGAACGCGTCGTACTTCATCACTCGAAACCAGCCTCTGGCCCGATTGAGCCACGCATCATTGTCTTCACGCGGACCCACCGAACGAGCGTAACCTTTTTCGAGGCACCAATACGGATAACTAATCAGTTCGGTAGCACCTACTCCGATGATTCCGAACGTCGCGAAGGCGGTTACCAGTGCGTTTGGGACATCCGGAAAACCGAAGCTCAGCCCCTGCACCAGCATGTCCGTCGTAATGGCGTAGCGGTCTGTCATCTGCAACGCGATGACGTTCCCCATTGTTATGATCGAAAATGAAACAACCAGCGTTACGGAAAATCGTTCAATCAGTTTGTAACGACCGACGAACAGGACGGCGGCCGTCAGCAACCCAACGATAATAACCCAGATTCTGTCATCGTAGGTCTCAAATGTGGTCAGACTGTTTCCCGCTGAATCGGCCAGCGGCAGGCCGGCTTTCGCCAGGCGGACCAACTCGACACCGCGTTCGCCGAGCTGTTCGAGATCGTGTCGGATCCAGCCCATTCGGGTTTCCTGAATCTTCAGGGCTTCGGGCGAAAGGGTTGCAAGGTCGGAAACACTGTCCGGCGTGTTGACCGGTGAATCGCCGGCCTGAAATAATTCCCAGTCGGCGAACGCTCGAATGTCATTTTCCGCCGGTGTTCGGACTGCCTCGCTGAAATCGCCTTTGATGGGTATCGTCAGCGAAAGAGCCTGGCCAACGCCGCCAACGATGCCGCCGAGCTGGCCGACAGTCGTCATCATCATGAATCCCCATAACATTACGATCCAGTTAACACGGCCGCCTCTCGGGCCGGGTACTCGGTTCAGGGACGACAACGTTGTTTCGCCGTGACTGATCGTGAACCGTCCGAGTTCCAGCTGCACAAAGACTTTCACCACACAGCCGAGCAGGATCAGCCACAGCAGCGCAATTCCTGCTTCGGCACCGGTCTTCGTGGTCATGATCAGTTCGCCGGATCCAACGATGTTGGCCGCGATGATTAGTCCGGGCCCCACCTGTCGCAGAATATTTCGCACTGTGGTCGGGGGCTCGACGATGTGTTCAGCCCCGCGCCGATCGGCGGTCGTGGAGTCTGGAAGTGTCGGTTCGGCCATGGAATGGATACTTCAATGGGTTAAAGGAAGATCGCCGGTGCCGGACAGTGGTTGGTTGAATTGCTGCTTTATGCCAACACAAAGTTACTATTCTGGTCGCTGCTGCCTGGCGGCGAACTGACGAATCGCGTAAGAATGCACCCGGGCGTTATACCCATATCAGAATAACGTGGATGATTCGGCGTTATCATCGTCAGCGTTGGTTTCCGCCGCGGAATTCTGTTGCCTGCTGATCGTGGTCGTTGCATCGAAGGGGGTGGTCCGGATCGCCCCATCGTCCCCGATCCGGGTAAGAATCTCTATTCGCTGGGCAGCGTTGTCAAGCTGGCGATGGCACACTCCCAGAAGCCCCATACCGCGTTCGAATTTCTGCAGAGACGCTTCGAGCGATTCCTGCCCGGACTCGAGGACCTGCACGATTTCCTGCAATTCGTCCATGGAAGCTTCAATCGACGGCTCGGCGTCAGTTTTCTTCTTCTTGCTGCCTTTGCTTTTGGCCATGCTGATCACTCTCAGGTTCTTTGCTGAAATGCCGCTTCGGACGGCTTCAAGTGTCCAGGGCATAGTAAGACTTTATGCGGGAATGACGTCATTTGGAAGCGTCTGGGCAGCTATCGACGCGACGAGGTGCGGATGCTTACGTTGCGTCGTCACGTGCTGTTGCGGCTGGCGCTGATTCTGTGACTACGTCCACGAGCTCCTGTCCGCGATCGAGCAGAAGTTGGCGTGCCCATGCCAGCACCTCGATATTGCAGTGATCCATTGCCGGTAGTTTCACTCGTTTCAATACCTGATTAATACGAACGAACATGCGTTCGTCGTCCGCGTAGTCATCAAGGAATCGTTCTTCTCGAAATCGATCGATAAACCACGCCAGTCGATCCGTTGATTGTGCGGCCATCTGATTGACGGCCGACTCCACCGCCGCGGCGTCAACCAGGCTCATTGCCGAGTAATACCGGTCCAGCAGAGTTTCGTCTCTGACCGCCAGTGTGGCGTCAAGCATCAACTCAACGACGATGTGTCCCAGGAAACCGGGGCGATGATCGAATCTGTCCGGCATACGTCGCCGAAACTGCACGCTGAGTTCAGCTTCCATCTGTTGAAACGATTGGGAACGGTGAAATACATCGTCGTCATGGTGATGCTGCAGAATTCCTTGACCAACGTCGCGGACGTTATGGCAGTCTGTTGCTTCGATGGCCGGACGCACCAAATGGCTTCTGGCTCGAACGCGGCGATTCACGACGCTCAGCCAGTCAGGAACTGCCGTTCCTGCCAGAAACAAAGGAGACTCCAGAAACCGATATCCATGGGCAAGGTAGTTCATTATGCAGAGTCGGAATGCTCAGTGTCGGAAGACGAAACAGGCTGCTGATCGTAGAAATAAACGGATTTTGAGCCTATTCCAATCGTTGACCCGGCGAAGATTTATCTGACTGGATTCACAATGACACGACTTCGTGCAATCATGACGCATCGTCCATCCCAACAGGAACCACGTTATGCTCCACACTTATTGCACCAGTGACCATCGGACAGTACAACCTGAGATTCAGTCGGCGGATCGTCGTATCGCCGGAACACACAGGGGCGGACCGCCAGGTCCGGGGAAACGCTGTCTGCAGGCAGTTTTCCTGACTCTCGCAGTCTGTAGCGCCGCCATACTGCAGGCGGCTGACTGGGCCCAGTTTCGCGGGCCCAACTGTACCGGAATTGCAGAAGCCACCGGTCCGTTGCCGGAACAGTTCTCAGCGACTCAGGCCGTTCGATGGAAAGCGGAATTGGGGGATGGAATCGGCTGCCCGGTCGTGGCCGCCGGACGACTGTTCACTTCGGCCATGATCGATGACAGGACCGTCGGACTTTACGCGTTTGACGCAGAGACTGGCAAGGAACTGTGGATGCGTTCGTGGTCCGCCGGTGATGTTGACGAAATTCACAAGACGAACAGCCATGCAGCGACCACTCCCGCAGCCGACTCGGAAAGAGTCTATTTTTATTTCAGTACGCTGGGAATGCTGACAGTTGATGCAGCGACCGGAAAGGACATCTGGAATAAGGAACTGCCGGTTCCTTATTTTGTGTTTAAATGGGGGGCCGGGATGTCGCCTGTTTTGTACAGGGACCTGCTGCTGTTTTGCCAGGACGATGACCTGAATCCGGCCTTCTACGCATTTGATAAACGAACGGGCAAGTTGCGGTGGAAGGATGATCGCAGCGACATGGCTGTTAACTATTCTCATCCAGTGATCTGTCAGGCGGAAAGTGGTGATGAGATTGTCGTGGGCGGCACAGGTCTGCTGATTGGATACGACCCGGCAACGGGTAAACGACTGTGGCACGCTCGCACACTGCTGCGGAACATAAAAACGACGCCGGTGTGTGCTGACGGCATCATTTACATTTCACTACAAAGTGGAGGTATCGCCAATCAATGGCTGGCATCCGTTGATCGTGCTGACACGGGCAACAGCGACGACCGGATCACAAGAGATGAGATTCAGGCGTTTGTGGGTAAACGGCCGGTACCGGAAAGCTTTTACCGCAAGACGTTCGGTCGTGGGGACCTGGACGGCGACGGCGACCTGGAAGGGCAGGAACTGGACGTCGCATTTCTTAATCCCGACAACTTTGCAGGGGCGGCGTACGACGCGAAAGATCCGGCTGCCGAATTCATCCTGGCAGTCAAAGGTGGTGGGCGAGGCGACGTGACAAAGACTCATGTTCTGTGGAAGCATCCCACGAAGCACACCGATCACATTGTCTCACCGATGGTTGTCAATGACCGCATGCTGCTGGTCAAGGGCGGCGGAATCGCCACCTGTTTCGACACGAAGAACGGTGAGTCTCTGTTTGGTCCGGCTCGAATTCGTAACGAAGGCGACTACTTTGCATCACCGGTCTACGGTGACGGAAAAATATATGTTGCCAGTGAAAACGGACGAGTCGTTGTTCTGAGCGACGGTCCGGAACTGAACATTCTTGCCGTGAATGATATGGGCGATTCGATCCTGGGAACTCCGGCCATTGCGGATGGCGCTCTGTTCATCAGAACTCGACGGGCTATCTTCCGAATTCAGAAGACCAATGTGGTGGAGTGAATTGCGAATGCAATTTTCGATTCGATATGTAAAGGCTCTGACTCTGTGTTGCTGCACCGTTGAAATTCAGCACGCCGAGGCTGGCCGACGATGTTCGGCGTTCTTGGTTAACTCCTGGCGCATTGCAGGGGCCTCTGCCGTGGGTGGCCCTACCCTCCTTTACTTCTCAACGAAAGAAGAGTGAGGCCGTTCTTGCACAGTTTATATTTTCCTGCAGAGACTTTCTTTCTTCCTCTGAATGACCTGCCTGAAGATCTATACTTGATCCATTAAATGCAATTGTGCGGTCGGCTCCGAACGCATTGTGCGATATGTTTTTTTCTGTTCTTATGATGTACGATCACAGGGCCGGTCCTATGCCTTTGCAACTTATTCGTCCGGATGCTGCTGATATGGTTCTTCGCGCTTTTGAGCGGCCGATTCATCCGGAACTGTTCGATGCGGCAAAGCAGTGTACGATTCGCTTCGGGGGCCAGAAGGCTCAGATGCGGCTTGGCCCCACGGGCCACCTGCTGGAGTTTCGGACGGATAAGTCTGTTGTTACGGAAGTCGCAGCTACGAAGTATGAGGGGTTCCCGGAACATCTGAAGGTGATTGATCGGCGGCTGATCGGTTACCGCACGCACATGATTGATCTGCCACAGGTCAGGTACCATTGCAGCTATCAGCTTGAGAGTGTCCCGCTGGACGTCTATCTGCAATTGCACCGGGAATTCGAAATGGATGCACAGAACGCCACGATCTCCCTGGTTGTACCGGGCGCAACGCCGCAAAGTCCGGACTGTATCAGTCTGCTGAAATGTGACGTGCTGCAGGAGGGCCTGGTGGTCCATGCGTTTCACACGTTTCCCGAGAATGCCGCGATCCTCAGAACTCAGACGCTGTTTGAACTGCTGGACTGCTGACGACGTGTTCTTTCGTGGAACCTAAGCTGCTGATTTCAGCTGGCGACAGAACTCGGGTGAAGAGTGCAATTTCATCCAGGCGACCTTCCCAGTTGGATTCATTGTCACATCGTCCGCCAAAGAAGCATCGGTCGCTTGTCAGTCCGACGCCGGTGGACGTTTCGGCTTCAATTTCCGGACTTGGATTGCCGTTCAGGTACACTCGAACGGTCGTGCCGTCCCTGACCATCGCGACATGATTCCACGTCCACCGGGCAATCTCTGTTGATCCCACCAGCGGCTCGGCCCCGTCTCCGCGTGCGAACACCAGACGCCCGGGCCGCGTGGCCGTTCCGCCAACGCCCAGATGTTCGCTGCCGGAGCTCAGTCCGTTGTTGTGGCCACGGGAAAACATCCAGCCGGCGACGTCACGTGCATCGTTCGGCATTCCGTTCCAGAACCACATTGTCACTGTGTATCCGTCGGTCAATTCCGGCAGTCGGGCCAGCATGCGACCGCCGGCAAAGTGTGTCGCCCGATTGGTTTCTCCGTCGACACACAGTCTTTCAGAAGCCGGACCTTCCAGGAAATATGCGATGGCAGTTTCGTAGTGACCGTCGCGACCGTTGCCGGATGAATCCACGGCATGCGTTCCGCTCATTTCGTCCATCCGCCACCATGCCAGTGGCCTGGCTTTCGCGAGGGCTGTGGCTGCCCTGCCGCGACTCTGCTGATAATGACGTCGTGGCCTGGCGGCGGATTCTTCCAGCAGCTGCAGCGCGGTTTCCGCGATCTTCGGCTCTGCCTGTACTTCAAGTCCGGCAGAACGGGCGGCCCATGTATTGTATCCTCCCAGAACGTGCTGTTCCGGCGGGGGGATATATCCATCGCCGCCATTGGCAAGCTCGATGACCATCGTCTTCGGCAACGGACTCTGCAGTTTGACCTTCAGACCCGTTAACGCATATGTTTCGTTCGGTGTCGTTGCGATACCGATGTCGCCGATGCGCAGGCCCTGAACGACGATCTGTGTCGTCTGTCGTTCGTGCAGAATAATCTGCTCCCTGGCATAGACTTCTTCACGAGTCTTTGGGGGACTGTCGCCCAGATCCGCGACAATTTTCTTTGCCCATTCCAGCCGCTGCCGATCCGGTACGCGATACTTCAGCACGGGCCTGGCCTCTGCCATCGCCAGGTCAGCGTCCGGCTTGTGTTTGATTGTACTGTAGGCGTTTACTGCGATCTGCAGCAGTCCCGCTGTATAGTCTTCGATCGTCTTGAACGGGTCCCGCTCTGCAGCCGGTTTTTTGTAGTCTCTTCGCCAGATGTCGCCGCTGCACCCGTGCGACATGATCCCGACGAATGGCGGGTGGTCTCCGCCGGACCGCCCGATTTCTTTTTGCAGGCCTTCGCTGAACATACCGAAGTAATCCGCGGCCAGCGCTTTTTGCCCTGAGAAATAGTGCATTGAAAAGTTCGCGAGAACAGCAATCGGTCGCCCATCCAGCGCCTGCAGTGAGATCATCGAAAGATCGGGGTCTTCCGGTCCGGATTCTCCCGTTACGTCGTCCCAGTTACTGCCGGAGTGCATGTTTGCCCGTACAGTCGGGTTGCCGAAGGGGTCGTCTGCCAGCCGGTCCGGTCGACGAATCCATCGTCGCAACGCTGTGAATTCGGCCGCGTCTTCGACGGCCCAGCCGACCTTCGCGGGCTCCAGGTTGGCTGCTGCTCTTACCAGTGCTTCGGCGATACCGGCTCTGAGAACCGGAAGATAATCAACATCCGCATCCGTCCCAAGCGCTCCCATTGATGATGGTGCGGTGTGTGTGTGTGTCGCGGAAATCAGAATTCGGTCAGGCTTCAGCTCAGTTTGCTGTGCCGCGAGCTGCTTGGCTTCATCCAGCAAAGGTCGCGGCATCATACAGCTGTCCACGACGACAATGCCGATCTGTTCGCGGCCATCGTCCAGCACGATGGCTCGCGCGTTAATTCGCGTGATTACCTCCGAGGCGTTGCGACTTGTCATACCCCCGTTGATGAGAACCGGAAACTTTGACGGCGTGACGTCGACAACGGCAGCTCCTGCTTTCAATTCTGCACTGACGTGAGTTATCGACATCACGAAGACAGCAGCAATGGTAGAGGGAATCAAAAGTCGCATCGGCAAGGCCCTTCATCTGGTGAGCTGGGTAAGAACGCAGGGCTCCGTTTTAAGGCACACACGTCGCAGGGTCAAACTGACGGCTTCACTTTGAGGGGCAGTTCTCGCTCGGAGCCTGACTTTTGCTGCGAATTGCCGCCGTAGCTTCCGCGAGAATGTCCTCCATCTGTTCCGTGGCATACAGCACGGAGCGAACAGCCTGTTGGAAATTGGTGTGTGTGGAGGCACTCCATGCATTCTGCTGAAACTGCTCCGCAGCCTTTCGGAGCTTTCCGATTTTTTTTTCGGCAAAGCGAAAGTAGACGGGCGGGTCTTCCGTCTTTGACTCAATCGCACGGCTCATATCGAACACCGACCGTACGATGCCCATCAGCTCCGGGTAGTCCTCAATTTCGTCACAGTGCTTGATGAAGGTCCGCACCATCCATGCGTGCGCCATCGTTTTTTGAAAGCGTTCGACCAGCTGGGGAAGTGTTGCGTCAGGCATGGCACGATCTATTCATCAGTGTCTTCTGACTGATATCGAATCAGGCTGTGAATCGTTGTGTTTCTCAGCCGTTCATGGCCGTTGAGAAACGCGAGTTCAATCACGAATGCTGCGCCGACTATGGCGGCTCCCTGCTTTTGTGCCAGTTCGCGACAGGCCTCGATGGTTCCGCCGGTCGCGAGCAGGTCGTCAACCAGCAGTACACGGTCGTCCTGCTTGACCGCGTCGCTGTGAATTTCCAGCGTATCCGTGCCGTACTCCAAGTCATACTGCAGTGTGTCTGTTTCAAACGGCAGTTTTCCCGGTTTACGTACGGGTACGAATGCCGCCCCGAGTTCCATTGCCAGCGGAGCGCCAAATACGAACCCCCGGGCCTCTGCCGCCAGCACAGAGGACACATCGGCGTCCCGAAAGGGTTCGGCTAGTTGGCGGATCACTTCTTTCATGGCCTCGGCCGACTTAAGCATGGGCGTAATGTCGCGGAACAGGATGCCGGGCTTTGGGAAGTCCGGAACTGATCTAATATAATCTTTGAGGTCCATAACGGGCTGATCTTTTTCGTGTTTACTGAACAACGGTCAATGCAGAGAATGTACAGACGCAAACTTCGTCTGTCACGGCACCGGTCGGACAGTTCCTGCCTGTGTCGGCTTGTCCTGCTCAGCCGATTCCAACCGGGTCAGTAGTCGGTTGCATTCTGCCAGCTCCTGTTCGACGGTTGGATCCTGTTTGTAGAGCTCGATTGTCGAACGCAGGATTGAGGCTGCTCGAACGCTGTTGTGCTGTGCGGCCAAAGTCGTGGCGCGTTCGCACGTTGTTCTTACAAAATCCCTGCGTCCGGCAATGTTCTGCTCGTCGCCCCAGTCTTTCAGTGTCGCCGTTACGAATTCTGCCAGAAAGGAATATTCAGGATTGTCCCGAATGATCTCCTCTACAGCTTCCAGTTCGGTGCGACCGCCAGAGATGTCACCGTCGGCGAAAATCTGAAATGCGTGGCGAATTACACGCTGCAATTCTGAGTCGACGGACGGGTCACTTGGAGTTGAAATCGTGATATCCCGACAGAATTCATACTGATCAACCTGACGAATCCACGCCGCAAGCTCAGCCCTGCGATTGGGGAGCGTATCGGCCTCCAGCAGCGGGATGAGCGTGTCATCCCGAACTCTCAGCCATGAGGGAGTCGCATCACCTGAAAGAGAGTCTTCCGCCAGCAGTAGTTGTTCGCCCGGGTCCGGAGCTGTTTCCCTGGCAAGGTAGAATCCCGCAGCGATCACGATCGCGAACAGTGTCAACAGAACCAGGGTATTGTCAAAGAACTTAGCGACTGGAGACTGTTGTAACTGTCGTTCAATATCATCCCTTACAAAATTCCGAACCATCGTGGCCGGGCCGGGGCCGTGGTGTGCAAGACCATCGTGTGTTTCCGCACCGAGGGTGTGGTCCGACGCACGATCTGCTGTGTGGTCCGCTGCTGCTTCCTGGCCGCCAGTCACGGTTTCCGCAGTGGCCTGTCCGGCAAACTCAATGCGCGCCCTCACATTCTCCAGTTGTTTGATGGCAACCAGGCCGTCCGGAAATCGGTTTCCGGGTTTCTTTTCCAGAAGTGTGCAGACGAAGTCTTCCAGCAGTCGAGGGATCTCCGGAACGTAGTGGCTCGGTTTGTCGAATTGCGCGAACTGATGCTTGTGCAGGATATCGTTGGCCATCTTTCCCGTGAACGGCGGGCGGCCAGTCAGCATCGCGTACATGACGGCGCCAAGGGAATACAGGTCACTGTGCTTCGTGGCGCGTTGTCCCCTTGCCTGTTCGGGAGACATGTATTCGGCCGTGCCCACAACACCGCCTGTGCGAGTCAGTCGTGTTGTGGCGAAAATGTGCGCCACCCCAAAATCTGTCAGCTTGATTGTGGCGTCCTTCGTGAGCATCAGATTCGACGGTTTCAGATCCCGATGAACGATTCCGGCATTGTGTGCGGCTTTGAGTGCGCGGGCAATCTGTAACGCTATGTCGATCACTTCCTGCCAGGGGACCTTCTTTCGTCTGGCAATCATGGCGGTCAGAGTTTCACCGTCAACGAATTCCATGGAATAGTAATAGCTGCCGTCGTCGGTCATGCCGTTCTGAAACAGTTTGACGATGTACGGACTGCTGAGCGTCTTCAACGCTTCGATTTCGCGCGAGAATCTGATGACGAAACCGTCTTCCTGAGCCATGGACGCTGGAAGCACTTTAATGGCCGCTTCCTGACCGGTCTGTTCATGGATACCCAGATAGACGTTGCCCATACCGCCGGAGCCAATTTTACGGTCGATTCGGTATTGGCCGATTCTGTCCGGGTGCATGTCTTGCAGTCTGAGTTGAGATTGGAAATCGTTCGGAACGAAGTGAGACCGGATAAGTTGCCGCCGGAATGATAAGACGTTGCGACAGCATTCCGCTATCCACTCGATCTTTCATCATTCTACCGACCCGGATATCCTCAGGAATACAGGATCCCGGTTGCGATATCGTAGCTGTTGCGGTCCATGCTGAACCCGCCCCGCATAATTGCTCCCCTGTCTTAGCGTGGAGTTTAACGAGTATCGCAGTCGAAACGTTTGACGGAATACTGTGGAAATACACTCCCACTTCATCATTCCCGTCTTCCGGTCACGCCGGCACCGCACATTCGCAGTGGACATTCACCTGGTTTCCATAGACAATCAGATTCTCCATTTCTCAGGTGCCTACCCATGAGCCACGCTCAACACGCTTTCACTGATTATTATCCTCTGGTCGACGAAGGGCTGACGGTCTGCAGTCGACGAAACATGCTCAAGGCCGGACTGGCCGGAATCGCCGGATTGACCGTTCCGGATCTGCTGCAGGCCCGTGCGGCCGCTGCCGATCTGGGGAAACCGATGAGCCACAAAAGTGTGATTTTGCTGTGGATGACCGGAGGGCCCAGCCACATTGACACGTGGGATCCCAAACCGGATCGTCCGTTCAATAATCGTGGCCCGTTTGCTCCGATTCCGACGGCGCTGCCAGGGACATTCATCTGCGAGCATCTGCCGAAGCAGGCGGCGATGCTGGACAGGTTTACGGTCATTCGCTCCGTTGATCCTCGTAAGAGCAGTCATCAGCCGAATCAGGTCATGCAGACGGGGAACCGTGAAGCTGCGCCGCGCACGAATCCCAAGGGAGACCGTCATCCCGCCATCGCTTCGATTGTGGCCAAACATCACGGCCCCAATCACCCGGCGATGCCGCCATACGTTGCTTTCATGAAACATCCGACGCACGTGGCATGGGGAGGGTGGCTCGGCAAGCAATACGATCCGTTTATCGGTGGCAAGGCATCGGTGCTGCCGCAGTATGATCTACTGGGCAAGCCGCTTAACAGAACAACCGGCGCGGACCTGTTCCGACTGCCCGGGAAGCTGGACGTTGACCGGCTGAGTGACAGACGTCTGCTGATGAAGGATCTGGATCGAATTCGCAGCGGACTGGATCAGTCCGGTTCCATGGATGCGATTGATCAGTACGGACAGCAGGCCTTCGACATGGTTCTGGGGCGGCGAGCGCAGAAGGCTTTTGATATTTCCTCCGAACCGGCGAAATATCGCCAGCGCTACGGAGATCATCTGTGGTGTCAGCAGGCACTGCTGGCCAGACGTCTTGTTGAATCCGGTGTCAGCTTCGTGACACTGGATCTGAGTCATCACACGGCGTCGGGAACCTGGGATAACCATGGTATTCCGGGTGGTGTTTATGGAGGGATCTCGAAGGGGCTTAAACCACTGCTGCCGCTGTTCGATCATCTGTTGACGACGCTTGTGTCAGATCTGGACGAACGAGGTCTGCTGGACGACGTACTGGTCATTGCGATGGGCGAATTCGGCAGGACACCAAACATGGGCACTCAGAACAGTGTCGACGGTCGAAATCACTGGCCCGTGGTTATGTCAATGTGCCTGGCCGGCGGCGGCCTGCGTCATGGTCAGGTGATCGGAGCCAGCACCAATGATGGTGGTACTATCAAAGAACGCCCGGTCACTCCGGCAGATCTGGCGGCGACCATTTACAGACACATGGACGTCCCGCTGGACGGTACCTATCTTGACGAACGTCAGCGACCACGCTACTTCGTTGAAGAAAACGGGCAGCCGCTGCCGGAATTGTTCTAACCACGTTCCGGAGTAATACCAGGTGAATCCCTTGACTGACGTTACCGTAGCGCCCGGGGGGACTGCTGTCCCCGGTGCTCGTTTTACTTGCACAAGACGCGTTGGCATGTTCCATGCCGTGTGTCTGTTGGTCACCTTTGCGGGACCAGTGCTGCACGCGGGAGCAAATGAATCTGTTGGTCCTGCGAAAGGCACGCTCCTTATTGATGGCGGCGGAGCCGGTGACGGCTTCAGGCATTTTGTCAAACTGGCCGGTGGTCGGGATGCAAAACTGGTCATCGTGCCGACGGCTTCCTCCAGTGCGGAGGAGTATGACTATTTCGGGCACAGGACGGCTAAATATGCCCGCGAAAAACTGGACGTGAAGAATGTAACAGTGGTCCACACTCATGATCGAGCCGAAGCAGATACCGAGGCGTTTGTGCAACCCATTCGCGACGCCGACGCCGTGTGGTTCACCGGGGGGCGGCAGTGGCGGATTGCGGACGCATATCTTGGAACGCTGACGGAAACGGAATTTCAGAACGTACTCGACCGGGACGGAGTTATCGGGGGCAGTTCAGCAGGTGCTTCGATTCAGGGGTCGTTTCTGGTTCGCGGAGACACCAGCGGTAGTGGCATTCTGATTGGTGATCACCAGCGTGGACTGGGCTACATAAAGAATTCGGCCATCGACCAGCACGTGATTCCTCGCAAACGCCAGCAGGGGCTGATCGAAGTGCTCACGGATCCGGACGAGAAGATGGAACCATCGATTGACCGCGAGGCATTACTGGGGATCGGCATTGACGAAGGTACGGCGATCGTCGTGGTTGGAAACCAATTTCATGTCGTTGGAAAAAAAGATGGCGTCGTCTTGCTCTACGACCCGCAGACGTGGACTTCAGATCTCACTGACAGTGACAGGTACGTTCCGCTCCGGGTTGGTGCAAAGTATGACCTGCAGAAACGGAAAATCCTGAGTCACGGTACACCGCCAGCGCCTGAAGATGATGTTCCGTAGTCGTGCTTCTGAAAACAAAACGGTTCTGCCGGCAGCATGAGTCACACCATCGTGTGGATGGCGAGTGAGCCGCTGCTGACACCACGGGGCGTGCAGGTTAGAGCGTTTCCGTCAGCTGGCCAGAACCGGATGTTTTGGCGGAGAATGTCTGATTCCGGCTTGTTGCTGATCCTGGGGGGGCTGTGGCGTGAACTCTGTATGTTCCGGCTTCGAAAACGACCGGAAGGTCCCACGGGAACTTTTGACGAGAACCTCCATTCGTAAGTTCTGATTCGACGGACTCTGTAACGATGAATCTGGGCGTGTCTCGCTGCACGGTCGCGGCAATGCTGGCGGCGCGACGTTTGAACAGATCCTGCAGCATTAAAGTACACCAGTATCGTGTCGCCGGCTGCACTCTGAGTTCTCGGAACACGTGAACGCTGTGAACGTTCAGACACGTCAGTTCGCCGTCTTTCACACCCTGACTGCGCAGGAATTCGACGACCTGATTCAGATCCTGCCATGCAGGGAATGTGCCATGAGCCAGAGTAGTTCGAAGCTGTGTTGTACTTCCTTCTGTCCAGCAACGCGGCCACAGGACAAGGCGTTGCAGACTCATGGTGGGCGCCGCGAACAGCACCAGGCAAAGAAAGGCACCGATGGCAACTCTGCGAAGGACCACGTCGATTTGCCATTGCCACGTGCCGATCAGCAGCAGCCCCAGCACGATTGGAGGGGCATGGATGTAGTCCATGGCGTGCTGCAGAAAAAAGGCCTGTAAAAGCCATCCCAGATAGATGGCCGCCAGCAGGCTGAGGCAGCGGTCTGCCTGATCCTGGTTTCTTCGCCTGATGACGCGACTCAGGGCCAGAAATGCCAGTGGGATCGCCACAATATGAACAATCCACCATGGGTGAAAACGGTAGGTCATCATCAGCCAGCGATCCAGGCTTCCTCTCTGACGCCCGGCCTCAAAATATTCAGGGTTCCATTCCAGCATCATCTCCCAGAAATGTGGCCAGGCGCCGTTGTCGATCAACCACCAAATCCCCGGCAGAGCCGCGAGGATTCCGCCGGTCAACACTGCAGCAACGTCTGTGGTCGTATGCCGCAGACGTCTGTGGTGCAACGCGTCAACTACAACAACGAACAGTGCAGGTGCAGCGATATGGGGTTTTATCCAGAATGCGCAGCCCCAAAGTGCTCCTTCCGGAACGGCCAGCCAGACGCTGCGTAACTTTCCTTGACCGGACTTCAGTCTGAGCAGCAGCGCGGCAAGGGCCGGCAGCAGCATCCACGTGTCTCGCTGACAATGACACCACTCGTTACAGCACAGGTAAAATGCGGTGGCCGTGAACGCAAACAGAGCTGCAGCTCCGGAATTTCCGATTGCTCGCATGCCGAGAAAAACGATCCCGGAATAGATCAGCAGGTCGACAACACGGATTGCCTCTGAGGACCAGCCGACCAGCGGCCGAATGGCGAGGTGTATCCAGACAACGCCGGGCAGGTTCGGCTCCACGATGTCACGATAGAGAACTCCGCCATCCAGCACGCATTCCGCCTGAAGATCAAACAACGCCGTGTCCGAATTCAATGGCATGCACACAAACAGAGGGCCCAGCACAAACAGTAACAGCGCACAGCTGCGGCCAGGCGTTCGCCGAGAGGCGACCGCGGTACTGCTGGTGTCTGCAGAAGATGTGGATGTTGACATTGATTATGCGAAGCGGAAATGAATGTGCTGATAGCGTTCGTAAACACGACGTTCGATAACTGTTGTCGTGCATTTTGCGGGACGTCCGCCGTTGTGTCACAATGAAAACCTGTGTCACTGCCTGAACTTCGTCAATTCGAAACCTTCTGTGTGTTGCGTTTTGGCGACGCTGTCATCGAAGGCCGCATCTGTTCATACAACGACGGCTGTGTGGGTTTTTCCGTCTGAGACACCCAGCAGGTCGTTTTCCCCGCGACCGACGTTGTCAGAAATCAACATGATGCGCACGACCGTCATACTTTCCGAAACTTCCGCACAATACGTTGTCGCTGCAGATGTCAGTCCGGCGCGAACGCCCACACGTGGTAGCTTGGTCCATGAGACCGAGACTCTGCGCTGCGGCAGCTGAGTATCGTTGGGAAATCGCTCTGCTTCGAAAACCACAGACATATGCAATCCAGCCACCTGCAACAACTCGTCGACCTTGAAGATAGCTATTGGTGGCACGTTGCCAAACGTCAGTTGGTGACTCGACTGTTGCAGAAACATTGCCCGCCACCCGGTCGCCTGGTTGAAGGCGGCATCGGATCCGGACGGAACCTGGTCGAGTTTCAGGAACTTGGGTACAACGTGACGGGCTTCGATCTGATGGCCGAGTCAGTCGAACACGTGCGTACGCGCGGTGTGGAGGACGTGCACCTCCACGATCTGGAGGACGCATGGCCCTTGGAAAATGGTAGTCTGAAGGCAGTCGTCCTGCTGGATGTCCTGGAGCACGTTGAGTTTCCGGTTGAGGTACTGCGGCATGTGCATCGAGCATTGGCAGACGATGGTGCTGTCATTGTCACAGTGCCCGCCTATCCATGGCTGTTCAGTCGCTGGGACGTGCAGCTTGGGCATTTCCGGCGGTACACCGTCAGAGAGTTTCGCCGCCATGCCAATGAGGCGGGTTTCCGTGTGCAGTGGTTGAATCACTGGAACAGTTTCACTTTGCCGGCCGCAATAGCGGTTCGCGGCTGGGAAAGGGCTTTCCCCAGCCGTGAGGAGCCAGATTTTCCGGAGGTTTCCGGTTTCACCAATCGGGCCCTGCTGTCGGCGGCTGCAGCAGAACGATGGTGCATTGATAAGCTGCCTGTCCCTGCCGGACTGTCACTGGCAGGAGTTCTGCGGAAATGATTGCGGTGCCTGATGTACCAATTCGAGATCGTCGAGCGTGCTTTGTTTCAGTTGTGATGCCCGTTTTCAATGAGGCCGCCATTCTGCGACAGCTGACCTGTGCCGTGCGCGATGTGCTGAATAGCTGCTGTCGCACCTGCGAAATCGTGTTCGTGAATGACGGTTCTGCGGACGGAAGTCGCGAATTGCTTAACGATTTTGCCGACCAGGACGATCGAATTGTTGTTGTTCATCTGTCCCGGAATTTTGGACATCAGGCCGCGGTGCAGGCCGGTCTCCGGTATGCATCGGGCGACGTTGTTATTCTGATGGATTCTGACCTGCAGGATGATCCGGACGCGATTACGGACTTCCTTGAGCAGTGGGAAGCGGGTTTCGACGTTGTATACGCTCAGCGTATTAACCGCAAAGAATCACTGCTGAAACGCATTATGTTTCACTGCTTCTATCGTGTGCTGAATGCTGTTGCCGACAGTAAGATCCCCGACGACGCCGGAAACTTCAGTCTGATGGATCGCAGCGTCGTCGACGCCATCCTGAGCCTCCCCGAACGTGAACGATATCTGCCGGGTTTGCGAAGTTGGACGGGGTTTCGTCAGACTGGCATTCCCGTGGAACGACTGGCACGTCACGACGACAATCCGCGAGTTTCCCTGTTGGGTTTGTTCAAACTCGCCAAGACAGCCATTTTCTCGTTTTCTTCATTTCCACTGAAACTTTTCTACGGCATTGCCGCGATATCCTCAGTGGTGTGCCTTACGTCTGTCGGTTTTGTTCTGTATCACAAGGCGTTCACCGGATTCGCGATTCCCGGGTGGGCGTCCATCATCATCACGGCGTCGTTCTTTGGCGCTTTGAACGCCTTCGGCATAAGCGTGCTAGGTGAATATGTGATACGAATCTACGATCAGGTTCGTGCCAGACCGATTTTCCTGACAGAGGAAGTGAGGAATGACGTCGTGTCAACTGAACGGAATTCCGGCATCACCTCACGGGACTTCCATGACATTCTGGAAGAGGTTGATGTTCGCTGGAATCGTTCGGCGTCGGCAGAAGTCGAACGCCACGTGGCGGCTGTTCGGAACTAAAATAGTTGTGGATCTGCTTCGAATCAAATACTACGGGTCAGAGGATTGCTACGACCCGGAACAATTTACTTCCACTGAAAACAGGAAACGTAAGAGGATAGTGCGATGAAAGTAACGATGATCGGAACAGGCTACGTAGGGCTCGTCACGGGCACCTGTTTTGCCGAAAGCGGCAACGACGTCACGTGCCTGGATGTGGATCAGGCGAAGGTTAACCTGCTGAACAGTGGCGGTGTGCCGATTTATGAGCCGGGATTGAACGAACTTGTCTCTCGCAACGCTGCCGCTGGTCGCCTGCTGTTTACCTCGGATTATGCCGAGGCGATCAGTGGTGCGAAGTGCGTGTTTATCTGTGTGGGCACGCCTCAGGACGACAACGGGGCAGCCGACCTGAAGTACGTTCAAAGCGCAGCCGAGCAGATGGCGTCTTACCTTGACGAAGGCGCCGTTGTGATATGTAAGAGTACGGTTCCTGTAGGTACCAATCGGCAGGTTCGTGCGTGGATTGAGGCGAAAACGGAGACTCCGTTCTACTCTGCGTCGAATCCGGAGTTTCTGAAGGAAGGCGCCGCGATCGACGACTTCACGAAACCGGACCGAGTTGTGGTAGGTGTTGATGAACAGGCGGCTGCCGACGTTCTGAACGAACTGTACAAGACATTCCTTCGTACCGAAAAACCGTTTATTTCTATGGGAATTGAAAGTGCGGAAATGGTTAAGTATGCCGCCAACTGCATGCTGGCGACGAAGATCAGCTTTATCAACGAAATTGCCAACATCTGCGAAAAGGTAAATGCTGATATTAACGAGGTCCGCAAGGGCATCGGTCACGATGCGCGAATTGGATTTTCGTTTCTGTTCCCCGGAGTCGGATACGGCGGTTCCTGTTTTCCTAAAGATGTGCGTGCTCTGGCCGCTGTCGCTGACGTCAACGGCGTTGAACCTCGGATTCTTCGCACCGTTGACGAAACCAACAATGAACAGAAAAACGTACTGTTCGCGAAACTCAAATCCTACTTCGGTGGAGATCTGGCCGGCAAGACGATCGCTGTCTGGGGTCTTTCGTTTAAGCCTCGAACTGATGACATTCGTGAGGCTCCGTCCCTGATTCTGATTCGCTCGCTGCTGGATGCCGGTGCCAGTGTGCAGGCATCGGATCCTGTGGCCGCGGATAACGTGCGGCAGGAACTTGGCGACCGTATTACCTACTGTCAGCACCACTATGATGCGTGTAACGGCGCTGATGCTCTGGCCATTCTGACAGAATGGAACGAGTTCCGAAGTCCTGACTTTGACTATATCAAGTTGAAGATGAATGCTCCGGTGATCTTCGACGGACGGAATCTGTATGAACGCCATCAGATGGCTCGCCATGGATTTTACTATTCAGGAATCGGCCTGGCGGCGCTGCCATTGGAAGAACAGGTTTCTGTACACTAGCGGTGAGCGAGCAGCACAGGCCGGTCTGGCGAGCGGCAGCAAAGTGCGCTAGACTGCAGAACGACAGCGACCACAATCCCTTCGAAACGATCAGGCATGGACGCCCGCAAAGTCAGACACTTCTGTGAATACGCCTTCTTCTGCGCTATTCTCTTTATATTAAGGTGCCTGCCGGTGCGGTCAGTTCGGCGGTGTGCGGATGCTGCTGCATGGTTCGTGTACCGTGTAGTGCCGCGACGACTGACGCGATACAGCGTCTCTGCGGAAAACATCCGCCATGCTTTCGGCAATGATTTCTCAGATGCAGACGTAGATCGAATCACTTTCGGCATGTGGCGACATTTGTTCCGCATGGTCAGTGAGATCATTCAGCTGGAACGTCGCTTTCGGCTGTACAACTGCACTGACGTACTGCGATTCTATCAGCGCAACGAATGCATCCAGGCTGTCGCGACCGGTCGGCCAGTATTGTTTCTCGGAGGGCACTTCGGCAACTGGGAGGTCTCAGTCAACACGTTCGGACACTTCGATTTTCCGATGGGTGTCGTTGCCCGAGACCTTGACAATCCGTGGCTGCATTCATGGTTCCGACGTTTTCGAGAATCGACAGGCAACTGGACAATTTCAAAATCCGGTGCCAGCACACAACTTGTCGAAGAGCTGTCATCAGGGTTCAGTGTTTCTCTGCTGGGTGACCAGGACGCCGGACGTCGCGGCGTCTTTGTCGATTTTTTCGACAGGCCGGCATCGACATTCAAGTCTATCGCTCTGCTGGCTCTTCAGTATGACGCCATTATTGTTGTCGGTGGCGCGTGGAGGCTTCCCGACGACGAACAGTACAACAGTCGCTGGACACAGTTCGAACTGGCCACTGAGGACGTTATTGACAGCCGTGATTTCACCACCGCTGATGCAGTCGTGCAGATAACTCAGCGATTCACGGCGGCCCTGGAATCGCTGATTCGAAGGGCACCGGATCAGTACTTCTGGGTACACCGTCGCTGGAAGTCGGCGCCGCGCGTGAAGACGTCGAAGCCGAACAGGCAGGTCGCCTGAGCGGATGCACGCCGTCTGATAGAATCCAGATGGCAGCGATTACAGTTAATCTGGCCCGACACCACATCAGCATGTTCGACATCATCGGAGATATTCACGGTCACGCGGACGAGCTGGTCGAATTGCTGACGAAGCTGGGTTATTCGGAACAATCCGGCTGTTTTCGTCATCCTCGTCGTCGTGTCATATTCTGTGGTGATTTTGTAGACCGTGGCCCGCATATTCCGGACGTTGTGCGAATCGCCAGATCTATGGCCGAAGGCAAATCGGCACTTGCCGTGATGGGCAATCACGAATTCAATGCACTGGCGTACAACACGCCTGATCCCGCGGCCCCCGGACGATTTCTTCGCGCCCATTCGAAGCAGAACGAACAACAGCACATCCAGACTCTGCGACAGTTCACGGAGCGAGAACTCGCCGCTGCTCTGGATTGGTTTCGGACGCTGCCCCCCGCCCTGGATCTTGGAAATCTTCGTGTGGTGCATGCGTGCTGGGATCCTGCGGGAATCGGTAAGATTAATGATGCACTCAGCAGCGATGGCCAGTTTACCCCTGCGTTTCTGAAGCGGGCCACAGCCCCTGGCACTCCGCTGTTTGAGGCCGTGGAGTGCGTGATGAAAGGACCGGAACTTGCCCTGCCCGATGGAGTGACGGTGACAGACAAGGAAGGAAACGTGCGGCGTCGCATTCGCATTCGATGGTATGATGAGCCTGCGGGCGAGACATGGGCGTCCTATGGTTTGCCCGCGCAATCCTTTCTTCCCATGAAGCCGGTTCCCGCCGATGCGCCCGCAGTGCCCTACTCTGCCGACGAGCCTCCGGTGTTCGTGGGACATTACTGGTTACCACATGCGGCTCCGGCACCGCTGAGGCCGAATATTGCGTGTCTCGATTACAGCGTCGCCAAGTTCGGGTTTCTCTGCGCTTATCGCTTTGACGGAGAACTATCGCTGCTGGCGGACCGCTTCGTCACGGTTCCCGCAAAGGATACCCGGCCATGACCAGCGTTGAAGCTCCGCCGTCCATACGGATTCGCCGTGCCAGAACGCACAATCTTCAGGATGTGAGCGTCGATCTGCCGCTTGGCCAATTGGTCGTGATGACCGGTGTCAGTGGGTCGGGGAAGAGTTCGCTGGCATTCGACACGTTGTTTGCAGAAGGTCAGCGACGATACCTGGAAAGTGTGTCGGTCCACACCCGGACGCTGCTGAAACAGTTGCCGCGACCGGACGTCGATGAAGTCCACGGGCTGCCGCCGACCGTGTGCGTCGATCAGCGGGTGACGACCGCTCCTGCTCGCAGTACGCTGGCTGTTACGACGGACATCTACGATTACCTGCGATTGTTGTTTGCTCGAGCCGGTACGGCTCACTGCACTGAGTGCCGGAAACCAGTGGAAAGTCAGTCCGTTGATAAGATCGTTGAGCGAATTCTGGGCCTGCCGGAACGTTCAAAGCTGATGGTCCTGGCACCGATGGTTCGTGGCCGCCGAGGCAGCCATAAGGACGTGTTCGAGCGTATCAGTCGAAACGGTTTTGTGCGTGTTCGGGTCAACGGCCAATTACTGGATATTGCCGATGTACCGGAGTTGCCGCCCCACAGACAGCACCATATTGATGCGGTGATTGATCGTATTATTGTGAAGGACGGAATTGATCAGAGACTGCGTGAGTCCGTTCACCTGGCCGTTCGGGAAAGCGATGGTACCTGTGTTGTCTGCGAACAGATCGCCGGACAGTGGCGAGATCGTTTTTTCAGTACCAGATTCAGTTGTCCCGACTGCAATCTCAGTTTTCCGTCGCCTGAACCCCGGATATTCAGCTTCAACAGCGTTAGTGGAGCGTGCCCTGACTGCGAGGGATTCGGAGTGACGGGCGTTGCGGACGATGTCGCTGACATTACCGTATTTCGTCAGGCTCCGTGTCCCGCGTGTGACGGCGCACGTCTGCAGCGGTTCTCACGTGGTGTTACGTTTCTCGGGGATTCCATCGCCGACTTCACGTCGCTCAGCGTCGATGATGCCCTGACACGCCTGCGCTTCTGGGAATCGTCTCTTCTGGACGCCGCAGAAGCATCAGCCGGGACTGCTGCAGAAGGACTCTCAAACGAAGCCGTCCTGGTCGCAGCAAAAACACTTCCGGACATTCAGCAACGTCTGAGCTGTCTGCAGCAGTCCGGAATCGGATACCTCACACTCAATCGTCCCACGCGGACTCTCTCCGGCGGTGAATTTCAACGTGCACGTCTTGCTGCATGCCTGGGAACAGGACTCCATGGCGCCTGTTTTGTACTGGACGAACCGACGGCTGGTCTGCATCCTCGTGACACTCAGAATCTGCTGCAGACGCTGTTCGACATCCGCGATTCCGGTGCGACAGTCGTTATTGTTGAACACGACGGCCTGATCATGCGCGCAGCCGATTTTCTGGTGGATCTCGGGCCGGGAGCCGGCGTCGAGGGCGGCCGATTGCTGTTCGCCGGAAGTCCGGCAGACGCTGCTGAAACATCCGACGCACCCACCGGCCGCTATCTTCGAGGCGAAATTGGCGAGCTTCCGTCTGTTGTTGCGTCTGCTCGCGACGAGATTGATCAGCTCGGAAATCAGGGCAGTCGATCGCACAAGTCGGCCAGCATGTCCATGGAGCACCCCCGGCTCTTTCCCATCGAGGACGAATCCACTTCACAGCAGCTGACCGTTCGCAACGCACGTTGCAATAACCTGAAGAACGTAACCGTCAGTATTCCGCTGCAGAAGCTGGTGTGTGTCACGGGAGTCAGCGGGTCCGGAAAAAGTTCGCTGATCATCGACACGCTACTGCCGATCATGGCTGCTCACCTGAACACAAATCTTGACAGCTCGCTGGCAGCGGCTGACGCCGATTGTGACGGCGTTGACAGAATGGAACACATACAGCGAGTCGTAGCGGTTGACAACCGTCCTTTGTCGGGTACCCGTCGGTCATGTATTGCCACGTACAGCAAGCTGTGGAACGACGTCAGAAAGATATTTGCCAAAACTCGCCAGGCACGAGCGCGAGGCTACGCGGGCCGGCGTTTCAGTTTCAACTCCGGCGACGGGCGTTGTGCAGCCTGTAAGGGGACAGGCGTACGCGATCTGCAAATGAGTTTTCTGCCGGACGCGGTCGTAACCTGTCCGGAATGCCGTGGGCGACGATTTAACCAAGCAACTCTGGCAGTACGATTTGCAGATAAGAACGTGGCTGATGTGCTGGCAATGAGAGTTGACGAAGCCTGTGACTTCTTTAGTGAATTCGCTGGGCTCCGGAAACTGCTGCAGACGTTTCAGGATGTCGGCTTAGGGTACCTGACGCTGGGACAGTCATCCGCCACATTTTCCGGCGGCGAAGCTCAGCGGGTGCGTCTGGCAGCGGAGTTGGCCGCCGGTCGTCAGGAGAAAACGCTTTATCTGCTGGACGAGCCGACCAGTGGATTGCACCCTCTGGACGTTCAGTACCTGAACGCTCTGTTGCGAAGCCTGGTGGTTTCCGGACAGAGTGTGGTCGTCGTCGAACACAATATTGATGTGATGAAGGCGAGTGACTGGATCATCGACATAGGCCCGGAAAGTGCGTCGGCAGGGGGGACGATCGTGGCTCAGGGCCCACCTGAGGTCATCGCAGCGAGCCCCCGGAGTCTGACCGGGCCGTTTCTGGTTTTCGGCAATTCCAGCCGCTCCTGACGTCACAGTCCGAGAGTGCATTACTCTGAGTGAGAATAATTCAGTGTGGCTCTGGAAACAGGCCTGTCCACTGGCTAGACTTTCGACCCTTGTGTGATTCATGCTGGCGTCCGCGAACCACTTTGGCTTGAGGCGTGTCATGTCGTGAACCAAAAAATGACGCCCCGGGGCGTAGCTCAGCCTGGCTAGAGCGCCTGGTTTGGGACCAGGAGGTCGCATGTTCGAATCATGTCGCCCCGATTTAATGAAAACGCTGGTCAACTCGCATTGAGTGACCAGCGTTTTTTCGTGTCACGACCGGTTATGAGCGGCTCTCATCCAGAATGCCTCTCTGCCCGACAGGTTCCAATCCGCTTCAGATCGCCCGTCATCAGGTGATCGTAGTTTCGCAAAGTGGTCACTCTGTCCTTGTGATCGAGCCACCTTGACACAGCTGCCAGGCGGCCCAGGCCCGAGTTCACCATCTGCACCCCAGACAACGATCGCCGACGTCACAAATATACCGGGCGTACTATGCTGTCCAGGTTTGTACGCAGGACACAGCCGATACAACTTTCCTCGCCCACGTTCCGGCATGGTTGTTTCAGGTCATCTGACAGAAGGATGTGATGTGTTTTCCGTTCAGGAGTTCCGGTAGTTTCGACTGCTCTGAATCTCAGGCCTGAGTCAGAGCATCAGGCAGATGCTTCTGCCAAATTGACGGAGGCATGCAGTCTGTGATTTTGGTAACGTTGGCTGCTCCTGCCCTTGCGAAAGAGCATAGTCATGGCAGACGCGCCGATACGACTTATTCTTAGCGCGGTATTACTTGTGTTTACGGCGCACTTCCGGTTTATCAAGGTGCGCCGCGAACGACCGCAATTGCACATCTGGCAGCTCGGTAGTTTCAAGGCTGTTTGTCGGCGACACCAGCAGTGGGATGATGCAAAACGGCTTTGTGTCCGGCAGATGGACTGCTGCAAATCATTGAGTGCGAATAACAGCACTCGACAGAATTTGACCGTTTTGTCTGGCTGCCGACTGCTGGCTGCGGAACGGGAAGCAGACTGATGGTGACTGGAGAACTGTTGGTGATGATCGGCCTCCGTGGAATATTGGGCCTGAATTAACCATTTCCATGGGGCTGGCATGTTTCTTTGACGTGTCTCGGGATTTTGACGTTTAGGATTGATTTGAAATCGGTGACGAGTTCATTTCGGTAAGTGGCAGTCGATATTTGCACACATTCATGGATGAAGCTGTGGTATTCAGCACAGTGACGGATGGCCAGGCAGCGGCGGCATATCACACGAGAACGTTGATGTCGCCGGTCAATTTGATCTGCGAAATGTTAGAATGTTTGATGTTGTCTCTGATATGTTTTGGCGGTCCGGAGAGTGAGCGATGGTTTCAACACCTGCCGCACCTTTGCGAAGGAAAATGAGCACTTCGCAATGGCGGCTGGCCGGCTGTTCGTTCCTGTTCGGGTTGCTGTTTCTGGTTGTCGGCCGAGCGAAGATTGTTTCCAGAGATGATGTTACGGAAGTGGCTGGCCCGGTGCGGCATCTGGAACTGAAAAAGTACTGGGAGGATACCGTATTGTATGTATCCATCGAGGGAAGGGAGGGACGGTTCAAGACGGAGGCCGATTCGCCTGGCTTCGCAAAATTCCATAGCGCTGTCAGATCAGGCATTTCCGTCCGGTTGTGGATTGATACATCAAGCCTTGAACTCGAACAGCCCGCTGCGATTTTTCGGGCTGAGGTCGCCGGTACGCAGTATATTGACTTTGATGAAACTGTTCTGAGTCACAATCGCCAGGCGGGCTGTGTCATGCTGCTGGGACCGGTTTTCTGTTTTCTGGGCTACTGGATCTGGGACAGAGCCACTCGTCCCCTGCCCACTGCTGAGGATACAGCTGCGTGGACCAGAAGAATTGATCAGATTGCTCAGAAGCGTCCATGGCTGTTTGCAGCTGTGAACATTGTGTGCACGGTCAGGCAATGGGGCGAAAATATTCCTAAAGTCGGCGACCTGTTTACCGCTTTTCTGTTCTTCTGGATACTGCCGCTGTACATGGTCTTCATCTACGTGACCGCGCAGTCGCATCGGTGGATTGTAGCGGTCTTTTGTGGTTCCTATGGTGTATCTCTGGCAGCCCTGACGGTCGCTGCCGTAGCTGTGCCGAATTTTCCCGGGGGCAACGAGTATCCCGCGCTGGCCAGCACGATGAGTCGTCTGTTCAACGCGTACATCCTGTTGAACATCACTTATGGCGGAGTGATCTGGTTGTGGGGAACGCTGACGCATGAACCGGAGTTGACGACTCAGACGCAGCCCTCGTCGTCCGACGACGCGATCCCCCGCTGACCAGCGGAGACGATCCGCGTGGCCCGGCTGTTTCAACCTTCTGTTTACGGCACATCTCTCGACGTTAACTCGTACAATTCTACGAGGCTGCTATAATCGACGACCGTGGCAACTGCTGTTCGCCTGGTCCTTCCGTGAGCCTGTGACACCCCAGTACCGGCTGGGTTGAGTGTTTTCCGCGAGCGACTGCAACAACTTACGTCGATCCACACCGGCACCTGCCTTCCGTACCGTCCTGCGAACAACGAGAATTCTAAATGAGAAAATTTCCATACTGTGTCGTCGTGGCCTTAATTTCGATAACGGTTGTCCCACAGCTGTCAGCCGCCGAATGGCTTCAGTTTCGCGGTCCCGGTGGTCAGGGCACGACAAACGAAAAAAATCTGCCACTGACGTGGAGTGATACAGAAAACGTTGTCTGGAAGACCAGATTACCTGGCTATGGTGCATCCAGTCCGATTGCATTGGGTGATCGACTGTACGTGACCTGTTACAGCGGGTACGGCCTTGACGGACAGGATGGGGCCAATGTGGAAGACTTGAAGCTTCATGTTGTCTGTCTTCGCAAAGACGGACAGATCGTCTGGGACAAGAACGTTCAGCCTCGTCAACCCGAATCCGAACGCGTGCGGGACCACGGCTATGCCGGCCCGACTCCTGTGACTGACGGCGAACATCTGTACGTTTTTTTTGGGAAGACAGGGGTGTTCAAATTTGATCTCAGGGGCAATCAATTGTGGCAGGCCGACGTCGGCGAACAGACGCACGGGTGGGGCTGTGGTACATCGCCCGTTCTGTACAAGGACGTGGTTATCGTCAACGCCAGTGTCGAAAGCGGCTCACTTGTGGGGATTAACAAGAACAGCGGCAAGGAAGTCTGGCGGGCCGGTGGCATGAAGGCCTCATGGAATACGCCGCATCTGGTTGGTCTTGCCGGTGGAAAACAGGAGTTGGTGGTCAGTGTGAAAGACAGGGTCCTTGCGTTCGACCCGGGCACAGGACGGCCACTCTGGAACTGCGAGGGAATTCAGGACTACGTTTGTCCCAGCATTGTGTCACACGAAGGTGTGGTCTATGTCATCGGCGGGCGCCAGTCCAGGGCCATCGCGATTCGCGCCGGAGGTCAGGGTGATGTGACGGAATCGCATCGGATCTGGGAAGCGAAGGCCGGAGCGAACGTCTGTTCTCCTGTTATTCATGAAGGTCACCTGTACTGGGTCAGTGACCGAAATAAGGTGGCCTATTGTGTGCGGCTGGAAGACGGAGAGGTGATTTATGCGGAGCGGTTTCCGGATCAGCCGTATGCTTCTCCGCTGCTGGGCGATGGCAAACTGTACATCGTGACTCGCAATGGCGGCACCTACGTGCTGGCCGCCAGGCCCGAATATGAGCAGTTGGCGCACAATCGATTTGACGACCGCAGTACTTTTAACGCCAGTCCGATTGCGGCCAACGGCAGACTGCTTCTGCGGAGCGATCGGTTCCTGTACTGTATCGGCCAGTAACCCGGCGATTCCCCAAGAACTCAGGCTGATCAGGCCGCCGCGTCCCTGACGGCGTCGGCGGTCTGCCATGTCTGAGATCAGCAGCGAGAAACAGGTTGGCACAGGGGACGCGGCGAAATCGCGGAACCGATGCCGGGCGACAGCGTTTATGTCAGGATGTCGTGCAGGATATCTCCTTCGACATCAGTCAGCCGGAAGTCGCGGCCGTTGAAGCGATACGTAAGCTGGGTGTGGTCAATGCCCATTTGGTGCAGAACCGTGGCATGAATGTCATGAGCGTTGACTCGGTTTTCAACCGATTTGTAGCCGAATTCATCTGTGGCGCCATACTGAGTGCCTCCTTTGAATCCGCCTCCCGCGAACCAGGTGGTAAACGCATTCGGGTTGTGGTCCCGGCCGCCGACATCCTGTGAATCGGAGGTGCGTCCGAATTCGCCGCCGTAAATGATGATCGTTTCGTCAAGTAATCCACGTTGCTTCAGATCGGTCAGCAAAGCGGCAGTGGGCTGGTCGACGGTGGCGCCGCAAGCACGATGATTGCCGTTGATGTCGTTGTGAGCGTCCCACGGAACATCGCTGACGGCTCCGCCGGGAGTGTTCGGGCACGCTGCGAAAATCTGTACGAAACGAACGCCACGCTCGATCAGTCGTCGAGCGATCAGGCACTGCCGCCCGTAGGCTTTCGATTCCGCTCGATTCAGGCCGTACATTTCCTGCATGTGATCGGGTTCCTGAGCCAGGTCAAATGCTTCCGGCGCCGCCGTCTGCATGCGATACGCCAGTTCGAAGGATTCCAGCCGAGCGTTCAGATCGCTGTCGAACGGACGAAGTTCTGCATGCTTTGCGTTGGTCGCGTGAAGAGTATCCAGCAACGAACGCTGTTGTTCACCGTTGAGCTCCGCGGACCGCGCCAGATTATCGATCGGTGTTGCTCCCCGCGGATCCAGCGATGTGGCCTGATACACAGAGGGCAGGAAACCGGAAGACCAGATCGGATCGGCCCCCCTGGGTTTGGTTCCGTGCATGACGACGTAGGCCGGCAGGTTCCCGTTTTCGGTGCCAAGTCCATATGTCAACCATGACCCCATGCTGGGAAACCCCTGACGAATCATGCCGGAATTGAATTCCAGCATCGCCGGCGTGTGATTGTTCGATTGAGAGTGACACGAATACACGAACGCGATGTCGTCGACGTGCTGTGAAATATGGGGAAAGATTTCAGAGGTCCAGGCCCCTGACTGACCATGCTGTGCCCATTTGAACGGCGATTTCAGCAGCTTGCCACTGGTTGTGAAGAAGCCGGTCTTCGGATCAGCGCCCGCCAGCGTGGTTCCGTCTCGCTTCTGCAGTTCGGGCTTGTAATCGAAGGTGTCCACCTGCGAAGGGCTTCCGGTCTGAAACAGCCAGATGACGGCCTTCGCCTTTCCCTTCGTGGGCGCGGGACGCTCCGCCAGAGGATTATTCGATGAGCGGTCAGCAGCGACAACGCCCTGCTGATGCAGCAGGTTTGTCAGCGCCAGTGAACCGCACCCCATGCCCGATCGTTGCAGAAACTGGCGCCGTGTTGCAGAGGTGTTCATGAAATGATGTTGCATAGTCCCGGTCGTTTCTGATGGATGGTCAGCCGATGGAATTGTTGATGTCCGCAGAGCTAGTCGATATACACGAACTCGTTCATGCACAGAATGAGGTGGCAGAAATCGCGTACTGCCAGGGACTCTGCGTTTGCGTCGGTACCTCGCGACGCCTGCTGTCGTTGAATGAACTGTTGCATTGTCTGTTGTTCCGCTTCAGTGGGTGGACGCGACAACGCAAGCTGATACGCTCGGTCAATGGTCTGTTCGATGGATGTTTGTGTATCCGGTCTGGCTTGTGTGGCAAACTTTGTTGCGATGCCTCGGATGATGTCGGAATTCAGCATCACCAGAGCCTGCGGGGCGACTGTGCTTTCCTCACGTGACGCGATGCCCTGCATCGTGTCGGGGGCATTGAACAACTGCAGCATCGGGATCAGCTGACTTCGCTTGGTCGTGAAGTAGATGCTGCGGCGGGTGCTGTTTCGATCCAGTGTGCCTTTGCCGAACATTGAACGATCCAGTGTGCCGCTGACTGTCAGCAGTGAGTCTCGAATAATCTCGGCCTCCAGACGACGCGAGCTGCGGCGCCATAGCAACAGATTTTCCGGATCCTTCTGTCTGCCGCTTTCGGTAATTTTACCGGCCTGCATGTAGACGGCGCTGGTCATGATCAGTTTGTGGATGTGTTTCAGCTTCCAGCCACTTTGGACGAGCTCAGATGCCAGCCAGTCCAGTAATTGTGGATGTGATGGTTTTTCACCGCGAGTGCCGAAATCACTGGGTGTGGCCACGATGCCTCGACCAAAATGATGATGCCACAGCCGATTTACGATGACGCGCGCCAGCAGATGTCCGCCTCCGTGATCAACGTCGGTCAACCAGTTGGCCAGACCCAGTCGCCCCGGACGCATTTTCTCACCGTCGGCGGGGTCAGTAAGCCACTGTTTTTCCTGCTGGTCAGTTCGCATCAGAACCTGCAGAAACCCGGGCGTCGCTTCATCCTGTTTGTTGTCGGTGTTGCCGCGACGCAGGTGGTAAACCTTGTACGTGTCTTCACCAAATTGATAGGTGGTGCCTTTGACACGCGCAGCGAACACATTCGTTAGATCCGGTTTTGGGGTCTGAGTGCCGTGTCTCGTGACAACTTGGTTCAGTTTCAGCCAGTCCAGGTCGAAGCCTTTGTGCCAGTCGACCAGTTTCTGTTGCTGGGTGGCATCACGTTTGTCGGCAGGGACGGCGATAATTGCAGCGACATCCGTTGGCGTCACCCCGCCGCTGGCCGCAAAGTAGAAGCCGGTTGCACCTCCGCTGTTGACAATCTTCGTCAGGATTTCATTGCGACCTGCCGCAAGCTGGATTGCGACGGTTTCCTGGCCTGCGGCGGCGACATTGCGACCAACCTTCTTTGACAGTACTTCCCGTCCGTTTACCCACAGTTTGATACCGTCATCACTGCCAAGGGACAGTGACAGCACCTGTGGCATTTCGGATTCAAAAACTCGGAATAGATAATTTCCGCAGTTCGTACCCTTCAGTTTGTCGTTATGGGCTGTACCGTCTTTCCATTCCGGTTGTTCTGTCCACTTGAGTTTTCCGTCCTCAAAGGTCTGACCAAGATCTGTGGCAAGTTCCGGAGGAAAAACCTGGTCAAAGGCTTTGTTAAAATCCGCAGCGGAAAACGGACCGACGTGATGCCAGTTGCCAAGCCCGACCATGTCCACACCCCGCACGGGCGACACTGCAAAGTAGAACCCGGATGGCCCACCGCCGTTGACGATTTTCATCAACACCTCGTTGCGTCCTTTTCGAAGCGTCGTCTGGACAGTGTCCTGCCCGGCGATAACGCCGCCTGATGTGAGATTCGCCAGTACCTGTTCGCCATTCACCCAGACTTTGATGGCGTCGTCTCGGCCCAAAGACAGAGACACCGTCTGGTCTTCCGGAGACTCGATCGTGCGGAAAACATAGTTTGCCGAATTGTCGCCCGTAAGCGTGTTGTGGATGGCGCCGTCTTTCCATTCCGGCTGCGGCATCCATTTCAACGTGCCTTCCCCGTAAGTTGCAGACAGGTCGATACTTTGCTCCGGAGGGAACTCCTGCTCAAACGCCTGTGCCAGACTGTCTGCAGCGAAGGGGCCGATGTGCTGCCATGCATCCAGCTTCAGCGCCGCTGGCGCCGCAGTGGCGGTCTGAACTGTGTAGTCGGCGAGCCACTGATTCAGCCGACCTGGCAGTTGATCCTGTTCATGCTGCATGCGGGCGGCGACCAGCGGCCCATGAGCTGCATCGAATTCGGATTTGGCTTTGCGAAACGCTTCCGGTTGCATGTTGATGCCGGTGTCTGAAAAACCGACGTCCGCGAAGCATGATGACAGTCGGTAATAGTCAAACTGCGGCAATGGGTCGAATTTGTGACTGTGACAGCGACTACAACCGACAGTGAGACCCAGCATGGACGTGCCCAGGGTATTGACGATATCGTCCAGTTGTTCATAGCGACTGCGTTCACGTTCTTTTTGAGTCTGCTGAGTTGTGTAGGTGCCGGCCACGAGTAATCCGGTGGCGGCAATCCTGTTGACAGCCTCCAATGCTTCCTCGGCCGTTTGCACGTTGACATTGGCCATCAGATCGCCCGCGATCTGCAGTCGCACAAACTCGTCATACGGTATGTCAGAATTCAAGGCTCGGATGACGAAGTCGCGATAGTGCCATGCATTCGGGCGGTCTCCGTCGAACGCATACCCGTTGCTTTCCGCAAAACGAGTGACGTCGAGCCAGTGACGTGCCCAGCGCTCGCCGAAATGTTCGTCGGCCAGCAGTTTGTTAATCAACTGACGGTACGCGGCGCCGGGATCTGCTTCCGCGTCCGTTTCCCGCAGGAATGTCTCCACAGCTTCCGGTTCCGGTGGCAGTCCGATCAGATCGAAGTAGGCTCGACGGATTAACGTTCGTGGATCGGCGATGGTGTTGGCCGTGACTCCGGTTGCCTCAAGTTGGCTCTGGACGAAGTGATCGACGGGAGTGCGGGCCCAGTCTGTATTGGAAATTTCCGGCGGCACTGGCTTTGTCAGTGGTTGAAAGGCCCAGTGTTTTCGGCCGGCTTCGATATCAATTTCGGAGGATGCGATCACCGCGACGCCGTCGCGCGGATCGGGGGCTCCCATCTCAATCCATTCTCTGAAGTCGGCGATCAGCTTATCGGGCAATTTGCCCTTCGGTGGCATCTCGAACGATTCGTGCGTTAAAGCTCCCAGCAGCAAACTTTCGTCTGGTTTCCCTGGCACGACGGCGGGTCCGCTGTCACCTCCCTGACGACTGCCTTCGCGAGAATCCAGCAGTAGGCTGCCTTTTAGCTTTTTCTTGCCGGCTGCTGCGGCGGAATGACATTCGTAGCAGTGAGTGACCAGCATCGGACGGATCTTCGCTTCGAAGAAGTCGAGAGCTTTTTGATCGGGGTCTGTGGCGGGCAGAACTGTGCCGATCAGCAGAACTATCAGCAGAGGCAGGCTTCTTGTAATCACAATGATGTCCTGGGTTTTATTCGTCGCGGGGCGTTCAACTGAACAATCGCGTGTTACCGCGCCGTGCAGCAGCAGGTGTGGACTGCTCAGAAGTCGGCAGCAGCAACCGATAGCGTGGGGAAATGGTGGCGGGACTCGCTGGAATGATCCAGTAAGCGACATCAGCTTACCAGAACTTCCGGCTGTAGAAAGCGTATTTCGGAGGTCTCACGCGTTCGCTGCGAAGCCGCACCCTTACGTCGCAGTACTCATTTTCTTCGCTATTCCGGGGCAGCATTGCTTGTGCTGGACCGAATTGCATACGACGAGATATTTCAG
>Ga0315316_10000134_pt1 | contig 40143 bp, 60 predicted proteins | sample M160m3416metaG_FD_203702 | JGI IMG/M metagenome (GOLD analysis project Ga0315316, IMG submission 203702) | Ammonia-oxidizing marine archaeal communities from Monterey Bay, California, United States - M1 60m 3416 | ecosystem: Environmental > Aquatic > Marine > Intertidal zone | place: USA... | reverse complement strand
ATGTTAGTTGCGTTGGTAGCGACACCAGCCGTGTTCGTATCGACGAACACGCCAGTTGCGACTAGGTTCGCTGCGTTAGTAGCGACACCAGCCGTGTTCGTATCGACGAACACGCCAGCTGCGACTAGGTTCGCTGCGGTTGCGTAATAAGCTGCGTGCTGACCATCTAACAAATCAGCGTTAAGGTTGGTTACTACTGTATTACTAGTTACCTCTAATGGAGCAGTGCCCTGAGCCACGGTAGACTTGAGTACAGTAGCTGACGCTGTACCACCCACGGTAATAGCAGATGCAGTTTCCGTTATTATAGAGTCAGTTATAGCGCTTGTACCCGACCACTTCGTGATCTTCCCCGCGGTACCGGTTCCAGTTACAGTTCCACTTCCATTAGTTTCCCATGCAATTCCTCCTGCTCCGTCAGTCGTCAGAACCTGACCGTCAGTTCCGCTGCCTCCGTTGATTTTTAACTTCGCGCTCTTTATATCTACAACGCCATCAGACTGAATCCGCATCCATTCAGTAACAGCCGTTCCGTTATTAGTTGTTAAAAACGCTAGATACCCATTGACCGCAGTATCGCTATTAGACTGAACTCCACCCCGAACTTCAGAGTGAACTATATTAGCAGTACCATCGTTGTCTTTCCCCATGAATTGAAGGTATCCCAATGCTGCATCATCAGCGGGAGAAGCGTTGTTATTATATAGCTGTAATGCTAATGCATTGTCGGTTCGTTCAAATTTAATAGCGTCTCCAACGACATGGAGTTTCTGTGCTGGCGCAGTAGTACCGATGCCGACTTTACCGTCCGGGAGAAAAGTCACTCTATTCGCGTTATTTGCGTAATTGTAGATAGACAACTTGTCGGTTCCCGCGTAATCGTGAACAACAGCCCACTTGGCACTTCCATTTTGAGCAAAAGTAAGATAAGAATCCTTAGCTGCCCCTGCGTCAATTTTGACACTTGCGTCTGTTGCGTCTGAAGACTTGATGAGAACCTGTGGATTGCTCCCTTCAACGTGTAAAAGTTTTGATGGAACAGTAGTCCCAATGCCGACTTTGCCGTCTGCTTTAACCACGACTCTTGTTGTAGAATCTTCTATCAATTCAAGAATATTCCCAGAGCCGTCTTGGTCTACAATTAATGCTGTCTGGTCATCGTCTGGGTGAGTTTGCCTCACTATCATTACCGGCAGCGAGGTAGAACTCGCTGGAAGATTTCTATAAAATTGAAAAGTGGCATAACTATCGTAACCTAACCTCGCCCATGCTCCATCATGGGTAACATCCAACTTTGCAGCAGGCGCTGTAGTCCCGATGCCGACCTTATCTCCCGTAATAGTTATTCGAGATGCAAGAGAGCCATTATTTTGAGTATAAAGTTTTAAAGCGCCGCCTTCCGAACCACTTACTACTGAAGTAATTTCAGCTTCTATATCAGCATAGATTACCTTATTTTCTTCAAACCCTGTATCGGTCCCATTATTTTTTCCTCTGAAACGTATAATACCTAAGTCGTCTGAATTTGCAGGACTAGGAGAGTTACGGTAGAGAACCAAATCCGGGGCGTCAGCGGCATTCGTAGCGGTAGACTCTACTAATAAAGAATCCCCTGCAGTGGTACCAGCGTAAACATGTAACTCCGCTTGAGGGGAAGCCGTAGAGATTCCTACTTTTAGCGCGTTATCATAGATAATCCCCGAAGTTAAAGTATCTTTATCAGACCAACGAGCTACATAATTAGCGACTCCTGAACCATCAATTGCGCCTGTAGTTACTAAACCAGAAACAATAGCTATTTCGTCAGTAAGGTATTGACCAGTTTGTATAAGGTTTCCACTAATATCATCAACTATCGCTCCAGTAGCGATAAGATTAGTACTAACAGTATTAATGCTAGTTGTTAAAGTTTGCCCCGTCGTAATTAAATTGCCGCTTATATCATCTACGATAGCGCCCGTAGCAACTAAATTAGTAGAAACGGTATTGATATTAGTCGTTAACGTTTGCCCCGTCGTGATTAAGTTGCCGCTAATGTCGTCAATTATCGCCCCAGTTAAGATTAGATTATTGGTTAATGTTTGGCCCGTGGTTATGAGATTACCGCTAATGTCATCTACAATCGCTCCAGTAGCTATAAGATTAGATGTGTTGCTTGTAATTTGAGTCTGTAAAGTTTGACCGGTTGTGATCAAGTTTCCACTTACGTCGTCTACGATAGCACCCGTAGCAATCAAATTCGTGGCGACTGTATTAATATTAGTCGTTAACGTCTGGCCCGTTGTAATTAAATTACCGCTTACGTCATCAAGAATCGCTCCTGTAGCAATTAAGGCACCGCTTAGAGCTGCAAAATCTTCAGCAGAGCCTCCTGTCGCCAATCCAGAAACTATAGCTATCTCATCGGTAAGGTATTGACCAGTTTGGATAAGGTTCGATGCATTAGTAGCGATGTTTGTCACGTTGGCGGCTATACCAACCGTGTTTGTATCCACGAAGACACCAGTTGCAATTAAGCTAGTTGTTAATGTCTGCCCTGTCGTAATTAAGTTTCCACTTACATCATCAACTATCGCACCCGTAGCAATTAGGTTACCGCTAATAGCGTCAACTATCGCTCCTGTTGCGACTAGATTTCCACTTAACCCATCGAAATCTCCTGAAGCTGCCCAAACGGGACCATTATCATTACTAGTAAGAACGTAGCCCTTGTCGCCAGTAGAGTTGGTTTGATCATAAAGCTTTCCACTAATTATTGCGCTTCCATTTACGTGAAGATCGTGGTAAGCAGTAGCAGTCCCAAGCCCTACATTGCCATCAGCATTAAAATACGCATCGGTTCCTATTTTTGTTGTTTTGTAACCGGGAGCGTCCCTGTCGTAGGAGTAAAGATACCCTATTTCTGTCCCGGTGTTATAAAGCATTTCAATCCCCACCCCCGCACTAACGGAAGTGGCGTGTGTGGAACGTATTACTCCGCTAGCTTCAAGTAGAGATGTAGGATTAGTTGTACCTACTCCGACATTACCGCCTTGCGCGACAACCATTCTAACATCAGAATTAGTTTTAAACTGTAGATTATCAGTAGAGTTTTCGTTATAGACAACCCATTTTCTGATAGCGCCTTCTGCCCATTCATAACCGGCATTAGAATCAGCCCCAGCAGTAACTCTAATTCTGGGTTCTGACGCAGCGTAAACTTCTAAATTTTTTGCTGGCGTAGTAGTCCCGATACCGACATAACCATTGTTAAATAGAAAATGATTGTAAGGAAATACCCCTGCGTTAACCCTTTTAAATTCTACTCCCGAAGCCCCATCATTCTGAGCTGCGAAAAAAGTGCCTACCGCATTTGGCCCTACAACCTGCAATTTTGCCCCCGGATTATTAGTCCCGATGCCGACAGCGCCCGCTTGATTAATTGAAACATTAGCGGCTCCTGCACTGGTGAAAGTTAATGTGTCAGCCGTACCACCTCCAACTTGAGTATCGTTTTTAATTCGCCATTTCGTCGCACCTGCCGCTTCCAATCTCAATGTAGCGTCAGTAGTGGCGCTGGAAGAATTTAATGTAGCGTCGCCATAAACCTCCAAAAGATATTGAGGGTTATCCGTCCCTATTCCTACATCACCATTATCAAAAATAGTTCCCGAAGTTAAAGTATCTTCGTCAGACCAACGAGCTACATAGTTTGCAACGCCGGAACCTCCTACACCCGAGAGAACTGATTCAATACTTTTCCAATTAACACCAGTTTGCCCTTCGTTAGTTAGAACCATTCCTCCTTCGCCGAGGGTATTATTCGAATCGTAAATATTTCCGGAGATACCTAACTTGTTAACATTGAGACGGTTACCGTCTGTGAAAGTTAAATTAGCACTGCCCCCAAACGAACTAGAACTATTAAACTGAACAGAATTTAAAGGAGTAGCTGGATTTGTGCCTCCACCCCCTCCTCCTGCCAACTCCTCCCATGATCCATTCCTTAAAACTTTTTGGGCGAGGTCGCCCGTGTTGATAAGATACGCGCCGTCGAGTACTCCCGTAGGCTCAGCATCGCTACCACCTATTACAAATCTATCTCCTGCGTATCTTGTTACTGCCATAATTATGAAAAACTAAACGTGAAACCATAAAAGGCTCCACTATTGTATTCCACATCATAAGTTGATGCTTTAATTCTTATCTCGTAGTCACCCGCTGCCAAATTGCTTTGGGTAAAGGTTCCTATTCCATTTGTTGTTACGTATCCTCCATAAATACGATTTCCTTGATCTATCCAATTGCTAGAATCTCCTCGAGGTTCTCCTTTTGGACTGACGGTAGTATTAGCTATGGTTGAGCTTCCCGCGCTATAAAGTTTTACTTGTTGCATGTCGATGTTGTACCCTAGGTCAAAACCCCCTAGGTCAGGTGGGTCTTTTAGGTCGTCATTACTTAGGAGCCTGTCGTCCATCGGGGCTCGGCCGGAACACACCACGGTATCAGTAGAAGAGTTATATAGAGATAGAACCATGGAATTAGAGAAAATTGATTTGTCCCCCGGTTCGTTTACATAAATTTGCTCAGGGATTTGAGCACTTGCCGCCGGGTTAAACGCATAAGAAGTATCGCTCCCCAAACCTGATACTTTTATTGTAAGAGTAGAAGTAGTGCCTAAAGTAAAACTTCCTGTAGCTTCTCCGCTCTGAATGAATTTATTAAAGGTTTTATTTGAGAAAGCTGTTCCGTAATTTTCCTCATCATCGAGATATCCACTAGCGTAAGCTGTTGTAAAGTCACTTTCGTTTTCGATGGATAATTCCAGTCCATTTCCCCCTACTGTCCATGGCTCCAAATTATGCCACGAAGATAGATCTACATTTTCTTCAGCTAAATTTTCCCCCCCTTGAAGAAACCATCCATAGTATGCGTAAGCCGAGTCCGCTTTCTTTCTCGAATAATCTTGGTCATCGTACAAGCTATAATACTCATCGATAGCGTCTATAGATGGAATATAAACCCCAAAAGGAAAATTAGAACTTTGTTTTAATGCAAAACTTGTTTGGTAGGCGCTTCCGTTCCCATAACTCCACCACGTCCCCGTCTCCCAATTAATAGCAGTTCCTATTCCCACGGAAGTAGGGCGTTTGGTCTTCCAGAAAGCTGTAGGAAAAGTAGGCATTAATATACATAACCGGTTATGGCGGATGCAAAAATTCGTTGGTTTATGTTTACAAACGTGTATACGTTAGTCTTGCCTCCTTTTATCACTGGATCGACACCATCGTCACCCCCCCACCGCACAAGATTATCTACTCCTAGCCCTGATCTAAAAGTAGGAGTTAGATCTCCTCCTGAAGAATTTGTTACGTATAAGGTTAGAGTCTGCCCACCTAGCGAATTGTAAAAATCTACATTTTCGATATTACTAGAGGATCGATATTGAACATTTGAATCGGCCCAATCTACTTGATAAAGACTCCCACCAGCTACGTCAAATTGATAAGGGACGCTCCGGAAAGCTCCTTTTATCGATACAGCTGCATTAGCGTCGACGATACCTACCGATGGGTATCCTACACCTTCTATTTCACTAACCTTTAATTTGTAACTAGGGTCCACTTCTAAATTCCCCCCTGTCACCCTGACTTCTCCTTCTAAAGGAGTATTAATGCCCCCATCGTTAAGAGCGATGCCTTGACCCTTTAGGATTATATTATGGCCACCGGAAACGATTAAGTCATTTTCCGCTTTAACTGTCAGATTAGTGGTGCCTGCATTTTTAATAAAAGTGTCGCTAGTGCTAGTTCCATCAAAGTAAATAATATTAGCGTTAATAATATCATATTGACTCATGTCTAGATGCGTCGTTGCGACACAATCCCCCATATCATCGCCGATAGCGGGTACTGAAATTCCACTCCCGGTAACAAGTCTTCCGCCATTATTTAAATCTACCTGAAGATAAGGAAAATTTGAAGTGTTGGAGCCAGCCTTAGTCCAAGAAGAAAAACCTTGCGAGTCTACATTATTGAAGAAATAGTTTTTACCATATCCTGAAACTTGAGTAGCTGTAATGGGGTTGAGAACATACTCAGAAACCTGCTCTGGTTGAGATTTAACTGTCGTGTAGTTTCCCCCTCCTAAGCTTTCCGCGGTCACAAAATAATCATCAGGGCCGATCCCTGCCGTGCCCATGCTAGTTAATTGAGATATCTTTTTATTCGCCATTTTTCCTTAAACCTTATTATAATATACACTCTTTTAGTAAGGGGGTACCAGATTTGTCACTAATAAGTCATTAGTTTCTTGCTGTAAATAAAAACCATCATCTGTTCCGTTTTCTAAAAGTATGAAATCTTCCACTTTTTCTGCCCCAAGAACGCCACTTATAAAAAGTCCGTTAGTTCTATCGTCGGGATTTAGCTCGACACTAAAAGAAGCATCAAAAACTTTATTTTCCCCAATACTTGACGTATAACCAAAATTCTCCAATTTAGCCCCAACGACGCTGTAACGTAAGGCCTCATCTCCTCTTTCTATAGGGATAGCTCCCGCGTTAATGGGGGCAGTAGTATCTCCACTGCAACGAGTGGGGTTGACTTTTATAGTAAAATCATAACCACTATTGATCTCTACTAAGTCTACCAAAGATCCGCTATTTCCCGATTCAACAATTCCCTGTATGGAAAGATTAGCTAATATAGAATCGTCTGGTCGGTTGTCTACAGGAAACCTATATCCCATATTAGGCAACGGTTGCTTATTTAAATTGATATCAATATTGTAGCTCTGGATATGAAGCTTATCGAAATCCACCCCTAACCCCGAAAAGGAATCAGTAGTAATTGAAATATCCCCCGGTTTAAGAGCTGGATAGCCTTCGTTAGCTAAAACCCGAGGAATAACTACATCGTTAGTGTCAAAAGGAGTTCCGAATTTTGTATCGATGTCGGGGGCCTTGAAACCGCTTCCGCTCATATTAAAATCTACATTGTAAGCAGTGTAAGAAGCTGATGCTGAAGCTAGCTGACCTACTGAGCCTTGAGTGGAGTAAGATTGTAGGTAGCAATTTCCAAAACCTATTACGTGATAATCAGGGGCGTTAGGATCTATCCCTTGATGAACATCTGCTTCGGCAAAATTTTCTTTAAAGTAAGGTTTATCTAAGTCGGTCCCTTCTTGATTGACCGCTACATAAAAGTTTCTGCAGTCGCGGTATTGATTAACTGCAAAAGTAGCACCGGGCCTTAATATCTTACGATTCTTGTCTTCTTCATAAAATCCAGATAATAATGAAACATTTAAATTATCACTATAGTAAGGCGCTCCATTAAAATTAAACTCAAACTGCGGATAGTTGACATTAAAACCTAGGCGGGCTTCATTTTTGGTTCCGCACAACAAATAGTTGAAATTTAAACTAACTGTAGGGTAATTGACTATAGGTCTGTCGACTATCCCTCTTTTGTTTATTTGGGTGATGTTAGTATGAGGTACGTTAATAGAATAGCTTACCGACTGTACTCTATCTATAGAATGAAGAAGGTTTAGTTGTTGGTAGAGATTAGAGTGATCGTTAGTTGGTGCCCCTCCGGTATAAGCTATAAAATTATAACCAGTCTCCGGTGCAGGTCCTACGAATAAGCCCTGACAGTTGTAAATTACATTTGGCCTCGCCATTACTTTTCTCCTTCATAAACACTTGAATAAAGTATCCCCGCTAAAAAGTTATCTACCTGATGTTCGTAAGCTACGTCTTGAACCTTCTTGACTCTCTCATGATCCCTGTCTGTGGGTTCAGCAGCGTATCTGCCTGCTTTAGCCAACCAGTTTTCAGGATTTTCATTTGCTATGACAATATTAGTAATTTCGCGAGCTACTTCCTTTTGCTGTTTACTAAGTCTTTTACGTTTATGAATTTTGCGCAAAGAAGCCTCCACCTCTATATTTACCTTATCTGACAAATTAAGATTCTCCTGAATCTTGGATAAACTAAAGTTTAAAGTAGCCTTAGTCCCTATTGGTGTCTTTTTATCTTCTTCTTTAGGTTTTTTAGATCCAGTTGGTCTACCTGTCATCTGAGGCATTTTAGCGCCCCCAATAACAGGCTCATATAGACCCTCCTTCTTATATTCTTGAAACTTCTTTTGAGATTCTAGAGACTCTTCCAATGTTGGGAAACGTCCAGACTCAATAGCCTGAATCCCTTCTTCAGGGGTCAAAACTCCTAATTCAATAAGGCGGCTATAAATTCGAGAATAAACAGAAGTATCCTTAAGGTCTACATCTTCGAAATGAGCAGTAGGGTAATTCTTGAAACCCATCTCTTTTGATATACGCCGAATTTCAGGCATTAAAAAGTTCTCAAGAAAGACACGTCGACTCTGTTTGAGTCTCTCCATAAACACTTGAACTTTAATGCTTGTATTGGCAAATTTTTCATCGCTTAATAGGATGTTATTGAGACCCATTTGGATATCCTGATTAACAACATCATACTTTTTGGGGTCAAGAATGTTCCCAATATCAGGAATGACGAACTTTGCATTAGTAGTATAATCCGAAATTAATACGCGCCCCACAGATTCATTCTCAAAAAGCTTCTGCATGGCCATAAGATTCTTCTGATTTACTCCTCCATCTTGAGGCTTGGCCCCCATTGTTATAAGCAAGATAGCTTGGTTAGTGGTTCTAGCCACCGCCATGTCCATCTGCTTCATCTCTTCTTTCCAGTTTATGTCCTCCAGTACTGGATAGCCCATTGGAACCGCAAAAGGTTCGTAATCCTGCTTTTTGTAAAATACAGCTACCAAACGATTAGTATCCAAAGGTAGGGTAACAGCTGACATCCCTACGTCTTTTGTATCATTTATTAATTTTCTAGTTTCTTCAGGGAGACTATCAAAGACTTCCTGTTGCTCTTCGGTTTGTGGATGACGTAATATTTGAAGCTCGTAGTCCGTAATCACCTTGTAATAAACCCCAGTACTAAAAGAAATGCTTCCTTGCAACTGGATATCCGAAGGATTCAGTATAATGTATTTAGCAGGAATCTCCAATTCCTCGGAGGCCTCGGCTATGCCAAATGTTTGATTTATCTTTAAAGCGTCAGCTTTATCCATCTTGGCATTAAAACGGTAAATGAAAACATTTCCTGAGCGATAATACTCCCTAAAGAACCTACTCTGTAGATCGTCAATATTAATCCTCTTAAAAAGAGTCTCAAAGAAATCCCTAGATTTGCGACTTCCTCCGGTATAGTACAAATCGCTAACAGAAAATTCTGTCATTAAATCAATAGTGTTTCTGAAAACTGAGAAGTTATAATAAGCTTTCTGGCACAGGATAATTGTATCTCGAACCTCAATATTGGAGTTATTAGACACTCCCCGAGAATACTTGAACGGTATCATACCGTTTTCTATATTCCGGAACCGATCTGTCCTGATAATATCTGCGGCCTTATTTCTGCGCGTACGCGTAGAGTTGGCTATGGACTCATGCTTAGCCATTAGAGGTTCCGAACCTTGTTCCGTTTTCTTCCTTACCGCCATATTTTACCTTAAATTTACACCTAAGCTATCATCTTGGGAGTAAATGTGTGATTAATTTGCTCCAGCTTAGTATTTTTAAGATCATTATAGCCCTTAACCGCCCAGTTGCCTAACATTAAAGTAGTATAATTATCCTTACGAGCGCGGTTAGCTGAAGTGCTCCTTTTTAAATGCTGAGGAAGATCAAAAGTTTGAGTGCCTTTAGCAGTAGTTTTTACCTCTACTAACGCGCATTGCTTTCTGGTTTGATATATAATGTCATCCTGAAATTCGATTAAATCTCCCTTGTTTTCATAAGGCATTAATTTTATGGGTACAGCTTGTGCAGAGACCTTGTCAAAAAAACTTCCGCATGCCGCAGTACGAGACGCAAACCATATTCTCTTATGGTCAATGGAAGCTTGCAAATACTCATTAGCTTCACGGAGAAAAGTTGTAGAAAACAACTGTTTAAAGCAAATTACATGCTCTTTTTTGTTATACTGACTTTTAGCTTTTAGTAGCATCTGCTGGTAATCCACCCCTGTTTTATCACTGTTAAAATCAAAAAATTTCAAATTTATCCTAGAGTCTCGGAAAAGCTCGGACTCATTAGCGCTATCGATAAACTGGTAGCCCGCATTATCAATGATGATTAAAGAAAAATTGAAATGAGTTACTAAATAATGAAGATATTTGATGTGATCTTTTAAATCTCCTCCTGCAACTGCATAAGCGTGAACTAAGGTAGACTCATTTCCCTTTTCCTCATCCAGCTCTAAGACGGACATAGCAAAGTAATCTGAACTCGGGCTATTACTAAAACTAGGGTCAATTCCTAAAATATACTCTTTATCCTTTTCTCCCTTGGTTAAAGTGTGCTGTTTCTCCCCATCAGGGATGGTGCAGTCATGCATTTTCTTGGCGCTGAAATAACTATCACTCCCATCAGTAAACTGCGCACAGTATTCCCGTTGAAAAGAAGAATTAGAGGACCCTCCCGATCTGGCTTCTTCGATAACAGTGCTATCTATCATGTCAGAAGGAATAGAATCAAAAGCCATTTGAGAGATAAAGTAGTTAGACTGCTGCATCTCTTCGGAGTAGATATTGTTCATCCATTCTTTATAAGTCTTAAAAAGATTCTCAAAACTAAAACTCGCAGAAGACAGAGCGATCATTTTTGAATTGTTCTCAAACTTGATTCTATCCTTTTCCTGCATTTGTCCTTTTTTAATTAAGTCGTCCTCCATTTCCCTTATCTTAATTCTTTCTGCCATATCTTGGGGAGCTACCAAAAATGGCATTAGCACTGTCTTAATAGTATCCTCCGGTAATAATAAAAACTCGTCGAGTACCAAAATATTAGCGCGGAAACCACGAATCTTTTCTCCGCTTAAAGGTATAGCGGTAATAGTCCCTTCGTTTATTTTCCATTCAAATTGATCATTACGTTTAGATTTAGCGCCAAAAGCATGAGCTAACATCTGAGCTTCTTTCGATTCAACTATCTTTTCTAAATTGTTAAAGATAAACCGCGCAGTACGAAAAGTCGGCCCAGCTATAAGAATTTTTGTTCGAGGCTCGAATACGCATTGCAAAAAACAATAAACGGCAGCGATGAAACTTTTGCCACATCCACGACCCCAGACACACATGCTAAAGTTGCGGTTAAAAAAAGCCTTAAGAGTTATCTCTTGGTAGAGGGCCAGTTTAATCCCCGAAAGTAATTCAGTAGTAAAACCCAAGTTAGAACGCATAAACTTAGCTAAAGTAATCTTAGCCTGTCTATCTGGAAGCTCCCCTTTTAAATCAAGAAACTCTTCATTTAAGTTGGGGATGGTTTTTTTATATTTATCGGGGCAATACCACATGCTATAACAACTCCAAATCGTAGGCTAGTTGCAAATCAAATTTCTTTTGAGGAATACTGGTGAGTAATATCCTCTTTACTACACGCACACATTCCTCTCTTCCTTTTACAAATAGGAATTGTATATGGGGAAATTTTTGAATTAAGTACCTAACGTTGTGAAAAATAAAATCAGGAGTAACTCTAGTATTCTTTTTGTAGACATGTCGTAATTTATTAAACGCTAGACACTCATCCATTTTTCTTTCAACTAAAATTACTAAATAAGCTTTTTCTTCTGCGGCTCTTTCTATCTCTCTTTCAAACCTTTCGAGACCCGAGCTTAACGTTCCTATCAAATCAGGGACTGATTTCCTTTCTATGTAACAGTTGCCGGTTTTCTTTTTATCGTTTAAGCAATAGTCTCCAAATTTCAAACCTTTAACTTCTGTGGGGAAGTCTTTTATATCCAGAGGTTTTTGTTCACGTGAATCCACGTAGATAACATGCTCTTCCGAAAACCTTTCTTTGGCTCTAGACTTCTTAGGGAAGATTGAAAACTTATTTTTAAATCCTATTTCTTCGCATAAAGCATAATAGTCACCAAACATTAACTGGTAATAGGGAATAGGGGGAACCATTAAAGTTCTTAGCTCTACTTCAGTAGGAGTGTACTCTAGTTCTTTTTCTTTCTTACGCTTAGTGAGTAGCTCTTTACAGTATTTTTTAGCAGTTTCTAGGGGCGTAGCTTTTAGCCATTTTTTTAAGTTTCCCTTATTGTTAAAGTCTGCCGATAAATATTGTTCTTTATTTTTAAATTTTATAATCTTCTCATCATACATGTCATGGCGAGGAAACTCGGACTGATAATATTCTCCTATCGACAGTTTATGAGCTTTTATATGAAGATGAAGATTTTTATCTTCGGGGAATTCCTTATCGCAAATAGCGCAGTTAACCATTGAGAACTTCCTCCTCACTTATCCCCATTATTCTTGATTTGATCTCTTCCATAGAGGTGAGCCTTTCTATCTCGGTTGAGACGTTTTTCTTTCTAATCTCTGCGATCTTAATCATTTTATTTCGAGACTCTTCATCTTTCCAAAGTTCCACTAAGTTTAATATAGAAGCAGATTCCTGCATGATCTTACTCATGCGTTGACTTCTTTTTTCTTTAAGCTCGTTAAGTAATTTAGTTTGGCGATTTACGCATTGGTTGTATTCAGTTTGTGCCGTGTTAATAGCTTCAACCAAACTCATGGCCATTCGTCTTCCTTCAGTATCTTCTGCATTTTGATCAAGAAGTTGTTGTAGCCTTTCTACGCGTCTTTGAATATTAGAAGCGATCACCACTTCCGCTGCTAAAACTATATACTGATCTACCTCTTCTTGAGAAAGATCGGATTTATCCCATGTATAACGAACGAAACTACTTTCAAATAATTCTCGATCTGTCTCAATAGTATAAGTGCTAATCTGATGAAGAAAGCGAAAAGTATGCATGTAGCCAATAAGAGTAGAAAGGTTCCTTTTTATTTTGGTGGTGACTTTCTCTTTATTAATTCCATTGTAAACGTATTTATTTACCCGAACTAACGCTCGACTCTCAGACTTCGGAGGTTGATAACCACCTTCGACAGGGACATCTTCATTACTGTCGGAATACTTTACTTTATTAGGAACCGTATTAAGGAAATCTACCGTGACCTTATACCTTTGATCTAAAGCGGATATTTTAGGATCATCAAAAATCAATCGCGCCATTTCCATCGGTTTCATCGCGCTACAATTATTTGAGACAAATTCTTTTTGTTCGTCGTTTAGCTCGATCTTTTCTTTGGGGTAATATTTATGAGAGACTTTCGCTTCTAGACTTTTTTCAGCTAAAAACTTTTTTACAGCTCTTCCGTATTTTGATCTTCCGTCTCTTTGTTTTTCTGGGATATCTGGAAATACTAACTCTATCAATTGGGATATATAAGGGGGGTCCTCAGGGCGGTTATTCCACTCGGTAAGAATTGCTAACTGTTGATCTTCGTTAAGTCCTATATTCTTGGAGCTCATATTATTTCTATCTCTCCTTCTTTTAGCATTTTTTTAACTTTTTGAATAATTGACTTTTTGACATTTTTAATCTGTTTATATCCCGGAACCCGATTCTTTTCATTTGTCTTATACCCCATTAAAGATGCAGCGTCTTCCTCTGACATGTTGTCGATATATAAAGCTTTATAGATTTTCCATTCAGAAGACTTGAGGGTCTCTTTCATTTTATCGTTAATCTTCTTCATTAGAGAAATAATGTCCAAACCCGTATACTCGGTACTATTTATCTCCGTAGCATGTTGATTGATAGAAACCGGCAATTTAGCATCATAGGCTTGTTTTTTTGTCCTTGTCCAATTAGCATATAAAGGACACGTGTCACATTGCTTACCGTAAATGTAACATAAGTCACCAGCTTCGGCTGCGGCACACTTGAGGCAGGGGCGGCAATAATTTCCGTAATTGTTTCGGATTAAGTTTTTTATTTGATTGGATATAATCCGGTTTATCCAAGGGTTTAATGGTTTCTTAGTATCGTATAGATGCCACTTCTTAAAAATGTGAATTCTTAAAATTTGAGAAACATCATCAAAATCCATCCAAGATAACGCAGTAAGGTTCCATTTGGACCTTCTCTTTTTAATTTCTACATCTATCTGTTCTATGAAATCTTCAAATTTGGGTTTTTTAGGTCTGGGCATCGGATCGTCGCGATGATCCGGCTTCTCTCTGTAGGTCGTTAACAATAGACTCTTTAGAGTAAGATGGATCCACTTCCCTCCTGTAGTTATCCTTCTCTCCGTTAGCGGTTCCCGCAAGTTGGTCAAGAGGCACACTACTAAAACTTTGAGACACTTGTATATCAACATCTAAACCCTCAATAGAGGGGATATACTCTTCCTCATATTCCTCTTCTTCCTCCATTACCACAGGGGAGCTTACAACTGGAGCCTGAGCTTTAAATACTCTTCTTGGAGAATTAGCACTAATCTGCGCAAAAGGGTCCCCACAAGAGCAACAAAACTGAGGCTTCTTTAAAGAATACTCTGTTCCCGACCCACAATTCGTGCAATAAACCTTCATAGATGACATTACACTATATATATTACTGAAAATCCCAGTTTTTTCAAAAAAAGTGTATAACCTATATGGACATGGAAAACGTCAAGTTTAAAACCTCGGATGGAATCGAATACGAATTGATGTGGAAAAAACCCCATCACACCTATAATGCGGATGGGTTGTGTTACTCTCCTGACTCTGATAATCCCAGAATCCTAGTGGATCCCACGCTTAAGAAAAGGCGAAAAATGAGCACTCTCATAGAAGAGGTCACTCATGCCTTTTTTTGGGACAAGTCAGAAAAACAGGTTAGGAAATTTTCTTCCGTTCTTGCCGGGTTAATAAATAAACAGATTAAATAGTATCACATTCCGCTAATTTGGAGACGATAAACTTGGTCAGTTCTGACCTAACGATATCTTCTTGACTAAATTCGAAAGTGTGAATGCCCATATCCCTGCTTTCTTGATTATCAAAAACATCATAGAGTTTAAGGAAGCCTCCACGGTTTCCGTTTTTTAAATCAGTTTGCATAGGGTCAGCCATAATAATACATCTAGAATATTTACCAATACGTGTTAAAACTGTAACAATTTCACGAAAAGAACTATTTTGAGCTTCGTCCATTAATATAGCTTTCCCGTTCCAACTCATCCCCCGAGCGAAGTTAACAGGGTGAATAGATACTCTTTTTTCTTTTTGAAGCTTTTTGACAGTCTCTTCGCTAAGAAGCTCATCTAGCTTGTCCATAAAGGGCAAATTATAGTAGTGAAGTTTCTCATCTGCGTCGCCGGGAAGAAAACCCAATCTTGAGTCAGAGCTTTCTACGGCTGAGCGCATATATATAACGTCTGAGACTTTAGAATTATTTAAAAGGTTTAAAGCTGAATAAACTGCAGTTAAAGTTTTAGAACTTCCTGCGGGGCCTTTACATAAAATAAGTCTTGTATTCTTATCTTTGGAAATTTCTATAAAGCGTTTTTGCTTATCTGTCCAAGGAAGCTCTTCGATATAAAAAGTATCCTTGGGTTTTAGTGGATCTCGTTGGTGAATCTTGACCCTTCCGTCCGTAACTTCGAGAGACCCAAAGTCTCCCGTGCTCTTTACTTTTGGCATCACTATCTTTTTACACCCAAAAAAGTGTAATATACAAAATAAAGTAATGAACGAAATAACTAATATTGTGGGGAACCTAACTAATCTGACTTCTTTAACGGAAAAGGAAGAAGTCCAAGGTTTCTTAGAGGGGTTAATTGGGGAATATGGTTGGATATTACTAATAGCCATAGCCACAATCTTGGCTAAAGACATGATTATGAACTTCGTTCAGGGGATACTCGTGTTCATGGGGAACGATTTTAATAACGACGATATAATTTACATTTCTGGACGTCAAGCACGTATAGTTCGCGTAGGAATTCGTAATACAGTTTTTTACATGCTTGACAGAAAAACTAAGATGCTCGTACCAAATGAGCAGTTGAAACAACTAACTATCGAAAAAACTTTACCTAAGAACGGGGGAATTCCCTATTTGCCTAAAGGAAGCGATCCCGACTTTATTGGAACAAAGGAAGTTCCAATTAGCTCTCCCCCCATGCAGGTGGAGGTGGTAACCAAGCCCACTCCCCGGAAAAGTATAAAAAAATGAAAAAACTCCTACTTACTGCCTTACTGCTTACTGGATGTAAAAACATTGACGAAAACGGAAGATTGGAAAAAGTTAGGTTCTCCGTTCCTGCTTTTTTTCATGTAGAGATGGAATATTATGCTGACCAAGAAAATCTTACTGATAGATCACAACGTCAACAGGTCCCTTCCCATAAATTAGTAAATGGAAAATATTTTCCCCGATTAATGGAAATGGGAGAAAAATAAGTGTATAATACTTTAGAAAGATGAAAGACTTAGATTTTGAAAATATCGACTTTAGTAAAGAGATCGCTGTCCTGATGGAAAAAGGCGTTTTCGCTAACAGCAAAGCTGGCTACCCACCCAACTGCAACGAGGGTTATATCCTCAGTAAAGATGGCACCCAATGCGTCTCTGAAGACTCTTCTGCAAAAACGAAAAAAGAATGGGAGAAGGTCGACACTAAAGAGTTAAAACGCGATTCAAAAAAAGAAAAGAAGGAGCATGAAAAAGACGCCATCAAGGATGATGAGAGCAAAATTAAAAAGCTCAAAAAAGGCAAACCTTCTGAAAAGAAAAGCGTAGAAATTCACGATATTAAAAAAGACGAGAAATACGATAAAGAAAGAAAAGCGGGTTGGAAAAAGAAAACTGAAGGAGCTAAGATGAGCAGTAAACAGAAAAACGATCTACCAGACTCCGATTTTGCTTATATACAACCCGGTGGTAAAAAAGATTCCGAAGGAAAAACGACCCCGCGGTCATTGCGTCATCTTCCAATTAACGACGCTGCACACGTGCGCAACGCTTTAGCAAGACTTGATCAAACGGATATTAGCCCAGAGGCTAAAAAAGCAGCGCTTAAGAAAATTAAAGCTGCGGCCAAGAAATTCGACATTAAGGTTAGTGAAAGTTCAGCCACAATAGATTATTCTGATCTATACTAATCCTTTATACTTGTTTTGTTAAAGAAAAAGCCCCGCAACCGCGGGGCTTTTATTTCGTGCATAGGTCATCTGAAATATCGTTAAGATATAGAGATTGTGAAATGCACTAGATTATTTGATACGACGCCGTAAGAGGAGTGGATCAAAATTATCGTTGCTGTCGTAAGCAAATGGTTCCCATCCTTCGGGAATATTTTTAGTGTTGGAGGTTTTATACTCCCACTGTTGAGTTGGGTCCCAAGAAACGATTAACGGGCTGGATGTAGCACCTGTGCCGAGTACTACGGTAGTGGTCAGTAATACACCAATTGCGAACGACTTCCAATCAAGTATTTTAAGTTTCATATTTGTTTATATTGTATATAGCTTATTCTCCCGGTTTGTTTCCATCGATGACCTTATCTCTTTTGTTAGCGAATTCTTTTTTTATCTCAGCGATACGTTGACGAATTTCTGCGCGATGTTTTTTTGCATTTTCAGCCCATTCCTTATGGGTCGCTTTCATCTGATCCCTCAATGCAGCTTTTTGATCATCCGTAGCATCTTTAAACTTGGATTTATCAAAATTGCCTTTCATTTTTTTTGAAGCTTCTGAAAAACTCTTCCTAAGCTCTTTTATCTTTTCGTCATCACGGACAAGCTTCCCGAATGCTCGACCCTTATGGTTAACTTTTTGACCTTTCTTTTTTGCGTTCCCGCGGTGCTTTTTACGCTTATCAAAGGCAGCCTTGAGGCGCTCTTTAATCTTTTCTCGGTCAATCTTCTTTTCAGGGCGAGGTTTATCGGCCTTCCCCTTCTTCTTGTCGGGTCCAGCTTCTGCCGTGGATAACACTGATGCCATTATAGCCACCAATCCGTATTTGAAGATATTTTTAATCATCATGGTACTTTTTATTATGCAGGATTTATGCCAAAGTGAAAATGATTTTTTAAAGGGGTTTATTTATAGAGCTTTTAAGTCATTGGGTCTTATTGCTCATTTTCCCAAAAACAGTTGGGTATTATTCCCTATGAGTGTAACTAAAGTATATGAAACAAGCTTACAAGAAAAAATGGATATGTGGTGGAGTGATAGTAGTTATAGCTGCGGGCCTTGTCTTCCTACTCGGTCACAAGAAAGAAGAGATAACCTCTACAGTGCAGGATAAGATCACAGAAAAGGCCACTGAAGCCATTGTTGATAAAGCAGTAGACAAAGTTGCGGATAAAGCAAAAGAAAAGCTTACAGATGAGATTTCTAAGATATTACCGTGAACAGATTTCATCTGTACGTTACAGAGTTAAGAAAAAGGAAATTCACTAATGTCACTAAACTAGCGTCTTACTTAAAAGTCTCTTGTCAAATGTGGCGCAAGGTAGAGCGAGGAATAAACCCTCCCCCGCGAAAATCTCTATTGAGGACCTTTTGCCTTGTGGTTTCTGCAAAAGAATATGAACAAAATCAACTTTATCAATTAGCTAGGCGGTGGGAGCCTCATCCTGACACTAACTCCTTGAATCATAATCTTTACCACCATGGATTAAAAGAGGATTGGACCCAAGCCATCTTAGAAGAAAATACCCCAGACTATACCCATAGATACTGGAAACCTGTACTTTAATAGATTCGACTAAGAACGTCGTTAATGTTATCAAAAGATATTCGGTCTATCCGGACGGATGGAGCTCTTACCCTAGTATTAGCTATTCTCAAACCAAAGACGTCATCAGCAGGACAAACCATGTCTTCCACAAAATCCCACAATCCCGTGTGCTTGGCCCATTTATAATAGAGATCAATATTCCTCTCCTCCGCTTCTAAGAGTATTTGACGTTCTTGTTTCAGAATCCTCAAATAAAGACACACTCCCCGAATGGCCAATGATTCACTTGGAGGTTCTACGATTCCCTCGTAGAAAATTAAAGCATTCACGCTTATAGCTTACACTTATTAGGGTTTAATTGGACCATTTCCCAAAAACCCCGTGTAATACATCTTAAATGTCAAAAGAGACTAAAGAAAAAATAAGTTTTGCAGATTTGGATACTTTTCTTAAAATAGCTCCCGTGATAGGCTTAGCTCTCCTGACATATCTTCAGACTCTATTCCCTAGTAAAGCTGAATTTGATAAACTGGAACAGCACTTAATTAAGATGGATAAGAAGATTACGGAGATGACCGTTCTCCAGCAAGCTATTAGCAGCAACACTACAGACCTTCGGAGAGTCGCCGAAAGGATTCGGCTCCTAGAACTGGAGGTAGCAAAACACAACGCTCAAAGCTCTGCTAAAGTGGGAAAAAACAATTCCCGCACTGTCGCGGCTAAAAAAAATACCAACGCCTCGGGGGGGAGTAGGAACTAATGAAGTGGATTCTCCCTTTCTTATTTACTTTAGGTTTAAACGCCGAACCAAACTTTGATCCAGACGTAGAAGTCAAAATAAAAGGTCTAGTATGCGCCAGTTGCGCTATAGGGGTAAAAAAAGGTTTAGATAAAACTAAACTAGTTAAAAAAGTTAAATTTGATACCAGTAAACAATTATGTATAATAGAATACATAAGCATAGAGATCCATCCTAGCCAAATTAATCAAATTGTTAAAGACGCAGGATATCAAGTAACCTCTATTAAATGGCTTAAAGATAAAAAGCCAAATAGATATAATAAACCATGATGAAAAATATAATCCTATTAACAGCGACAATTCTCTTATTCACAGGATGCACTTGGACTTTCGTTGGTAACGAAAGGTCTGACGATATAAAATTAAAAACCGACCCAGCCAAGTTTACACTGACAGTAATAAACCATACTGACTCTGCTATGAAATGGGAACAGACTTGGGCTATGACTGGTCCCGATTCTGGAATAGTAGCAGCGGGAGAAACTGTAGCCTTATCGTCCAATGAAACGGGAGGGGATGTAATCACCATTACTCCGGTGCCACCCAAATCAGTTAAGAAACCAAACCCTCAAAATGGAAAGTTCCAAATGACTTATGGTTGGGATGGTCATATAGCCCGTGTCTATGCCGACAATGTTAAAAACGTGGGTAGTCCAACAAAAGATGTTCATTACCCCGGATGTAATTGGATCTACGCAACTAAATGGCTAAAACCTTCAGGCGTCCAAACAAACGCGAGTAATACCGTTACATTCACCACAAAACCTTTCTCTGAGTAAAAGAGCTAGATATTTAAAGGAAAACCCCCCGTCAATTAAGACGAGGGGTTCTTTTTTTATAAACTACTAGAAATTAGCAATTATTTAGTTTCAATAGTAAGTCCACCAGTATGGTGAAGTACGAAGTTGGAAATCCACGCATAAACTGCGCCTCCTACCCAACCACCTATGCCAAATGCTGCAATGCTCCCCAAATCTGCGGATACTGCCCCACTAATCTTTTCGATACCACCATCAACATCACCTAATGCTCCTGCGCCAATTAAGGCTAATACAGGAAGCACTACGCCCTTGATAGCGCCAGTAGCTACGCCCAGCAAACCTAAAAAGTTAGCTGCAGAACGTATATGTATTTTTGTAATCTTCATATTCTTCATAACAAAACACCGAGCGCAAAAAACTTAGCGAACGGTTAATAACTTTACACCTCCTAGTTCCTTTTGGGTATAAGGTAGATAAAAAAATCGCAGCCTCCCGGAAGAGACTGCGACTAAAGGAACTTTTAAGATAATTACTCTGAAGTACCAGCTCCGACGTTTCCGCCGCTAGTGCCAGCACCTACGTTAGCTTTTGGGGCTGGAGTCGGTGCAGGGGTCGGTGCAGGAGCAGACGTTCCTGCTCCAACGTTTCCCGTACCGACGTTGCCAGTGTCATCGTAACCGCGAGATCCTGTTCTATTATTGTATTTGCTCATTATTTTTTTTCTCCTAAATTAGTCTGGATAAACCTGACCAGTGACTACTGCGCCCGAAAAAGCGGGAACACAAACCAAAGCCCATGCCTCGGCGCCATTCCTTATGTCAGAGCTGTTGGCCATCCATCCGGATACGCTATTCTCTGTCCAACTCCAGTTAGCAGGCAAATCTGGACCAACTCTCTTGGTTCCTGTAACTACACCACTAACTCCAGTTAAATCCATGTAAGGGTAGTGATCTGTACCACTAACCATGCCGCAAGTGTAACTATTCCAGCGTTCAATAGGAGGTGCGCCATTATTGTAGTATTCTACATTATGATAGCCCCAAATATTAACATTAGCGTTTTGATCAGCTGCGGTTGAGGCAGAGGTGTTAACTTCAACTATACCATAGTCCCAATAACTAAGAGTTGAACCGGCGTCTGTAGTAATTTCTTTATAAAGTCCCATGATTATTCTCCTTCTGTCAATGCGTCGGTTGCTCCTGAGAAAAACGGCACACATACTTTAAGCCATGTATATGCCCCACTCCTAATATCATCACTTCTCTGCATCCATCCGGATACTCCGTTTTCTAGAGGGTCCCATCCGTCTGGAAGAGGTACCTCTCGTTCTGACCCAGTCACTACGCCGGAAACTCCGGTTAAATCGTGATAAGGGTAAAAATCTGTTCCACTAGCATATGTACAGTTGTACATGTTACCATCCACGGAAGGAGCCCCGGCATTTCGGTAAGCTTCGCTTGTAAACCCTAAAGTGTTTACGTTGGCCATGTATTGAGAGGATTCAGGGTCCGTGCCCTGAAACCAGTCTTCTACCCGACTTATTTTCCAGTAGTTGGCTGCTTGTCCATCTGGCTTGGTATAATTTAAGTTAAGACCCATGTTAGTAAATATTACACATTAAAAATTAAAAATACTATTTTTTTTTCAAAAAGGACTCTTGTTATGAGAGCTTTCGGCGCTGGATGGTTTATTCTTGCCATAATAAGACTTTTTGTAGGTTTTGACTTTGTCTGGATTGCTTTTTTGCCATTCCGTCACCTTTTCAATGATTTTGTTTTTGTTTTTTTCGTAGTATTTCTTCGCGGTCTGGTTATCACATTCTTTACAATAATACTTCAACCCATCCTTGGTACTACTTTGCTTTCTAAAAGCTCCAAGAGCTTTTGCCTCTTTGCATTTGGTACATATTTTCATTATGAAGCATTGTATAGTTCTAGCGCCGATTATTCTAAAAGTATTTTTGAAAAATATACTTGGATAGACGTTCACGGTATTTTTGAAAATATAGGAAAAAAAGGCTCGTGGAAAATGAAATTTAACACCCCCCGCTCGCTCTGACTCTGAAACAGGATTTCCCTTTTAGAAAAGGGGGGCTTTCCCTAGTTGAGGGAAGAGGCACAGGGAAGGACTCAGGAGGTTGGAGGTGGGTGGGGACTCAGAGGGTAGGGGACTCAGAGGGCTGGGCTAGCCAACCCTCCCATCCGCACAGGTCTCGCACACTGGCACGGCCTTGTGTTCCTCGTCGTGGTTCACTACGCAGCTCTCCAATGGGAACCAACCGCCGCAGCAAAAACACTTGGCGACATCCTCAGCGATAAACACTTGGTCGCTCAACCCTACTGAAACATTGTCGCCGAGTATGATAAACTCCTTTGGCACGTCAGCCCATCCAATGTCACCATCCCAGCTCATAGGAATATCATCATCCTCTAGCTTGGGCGGTGCGCCATAGGGGAAATTGTTAGCTCCCTGCAGGTGGTTGGCTGTGTTATCTGTCATTGCGTGAAATCTCATTTTAGTAGTTGTCTTTGTGGAATCTGCCCTTTGGTGTCCTGTCTTCAAAACACTTTTCAATCTCAACAACTCGGTGAATGTCGCCGTTGGTCGTTGTGCTGTTAACCGCTTCCGCGTGGTACTGGTCGATCATCTCCTGCTCGGTTGTGCCTAGCGGGTAGGTGTTACCAAGTACGCTGTTGACGCTTGCGAGGTAGTGGTTGCCCGTGTAGTTCGGGTTGCGCTCCACCTTGAATGTGACGTTTAAGAAGTTTATGTATTCTGTTGTATCTCTCATAACTGGGAATAGTATAGCTAAAGACTCATAACTTTGCAAGCTTTTTCTTTAACTTTCTTACCTTTTTTTTCTGACGTTTAATCTCTTGCTGGAGTGATAGGATGACTGGACAATCTCCACTAAACCTACCCTTGTGATCGACATCAAGCATCGATCCCCGCCTTGTCCTCGAGCCACTCAAGTGACTCGCTGAATTCAATCTCGGTGAGTTTGTTCTGGATCTCGGTCAGCTTCTTCTCGGCAATAGCGATCCGCTCTTGGATAGCTTCCTTGCTTACAAAGGTATCGGCTGCCAATACTTGCAACGCTCCGCGAATGCTCGCGATCTCGCCGCCCTGCTCTCTGATGTGTGCTTGTGTTGTTTCTCTCATAACTTGGTTAATAGTATCAGTTTAATCGGTTGGTGTCAACCCTTTTTATTGGCTTTTATTCTAGCGTTAGCCAGTGCATTCAGTGGTGTGTAACCGTTCCATTCGTCCAGACTGATCTCCTTGACTGTCCGTACTCCATTGACCCAAGGCCCCATGACCTTAACCGTCTTGATGTTCTTATCTCTCATAACTGGAAATAGTATGCCTTAAATCTCAGTTGATTGCAAGCCCTAACTCAAACTTTTTTACCATGATCCATCCTTGCGTAAACCGCTCGGAATAGCTGGCCCTACGTAGCTGTTACCATGACGAAGCTTAGGCTTCCAGTGTTTAACCTTCCCGCGCACTGGGGGGATTGATCCCCCCTTCATTGCACGCTTGGCTGCCTTGCTTAGTTTTTGATACTTCATAACCTGCCTCCCTTCTTGGCTGCTCTGGTAGCCCTAGCCAATCGGCCAGCCCAGTTAATGCCGCCATCCTTCTTGACAGGCATCGCACCTATTAGGTCAGGTCGATCCTCCATCAAGTACGCAGTACGATCAGCGTCAGTAGACCAACCGTAAGCAACCTCCTCCAGATACCTACTGTCCTCCTCACTCAACTTCGCAGCCCTCTTGACTACTCGGCTTATGCTGTTAGCTTCGGTCTTCTTGACGTAGTCCGTGCTAATGGCTGGCGTAATGTCAGCCAACTTTCCGTAAGTAGTGGCTAAAGTCTGAAAAGAAAAGCCAAAAGTCATCATAGGTGCGCCTGAACCATAATAGGTGTGCTGGCTAACTAACTGGACGTTTTTTAGCCTAGCCTTGCGTAGTATTCGCCGGAAGTCCTTGATGGTCTGCTCGGTCTTGCTTACCGCATCACTCATCGCAGCTTTAGTGAAGTACTGCCTCATCTTCTGTCGCCAATTAGCGTCGAAGGTGAAGTAAATCAAGCCTGACCCGTTTAAGGTACGAGTGAACACTTGCACCGCTTCCCTAACCTTGGCTGTTGGTGATCCACAGAAATCGAGCCATACGAAATCGGCATCGAATTCCCCGCCTCGCCCTGTTTCCTTGAGTTTGGGGCCAATGGGCATCTTGGCGTACTTGTTGCACATTAGCTCATTGACATCACCTAGGACGTAATCAGTCTGCACTGTTACGCCGTTAATGTCTCTGGAATCCGCAACGAACTCCCCTTGACGCTTCACTCCGCTTCTGTCGCCTACTGGCACGGGTGAATCATTGAACACTTTGCGGTCATGCTCGACCACAATGTTAAGCACTCGGTTGGTGCGAGCCGCCTTTGCTGAATGTACGGGCGTTTCCTCAAATGAGTTGGTGATACCAGCCAAGCTCACCGTGCGCACGGCAGTAGGTTTAACCTTGACCATGAACTGGGCCACTTGCTGGTTGATGCTGGCGCGAACTACGCGCTTGTTGGCTTCCCGTAGGAACTTCTTCGTTTGTGCTGATCTACTCATAACAATGTTGCTTTCGCTTCCTTTAACTTACTTGAATTGGATTAAAACGTCAATCATAAAAATAATTTTTATGAATTTTTTCGACACAGCCTTGGTTGTCGGCATTAAGGGGATCAGCGGGATTGATCCCTAAACTCCTTGCTACACGCATTCTTGCGCTTGATGAAGGCATCTTTCTTTCCTCGATAGCGTGATTAATGAAGGTGCTGCGGAGGGCTCCCTTAATCTGCCTACTCTGCTCCCTTGCTCGTTGTGCAAGCGGTATGTTCCGTTTTTTTCCTTTCCTGCTTTTCTTTCTCATAACGAAGATGATACTACCCTAAAAACTGATAAGATTGCAACCCCTAAATGCAAAAAAAATATTTTTTTTTATATTCTTAAAATTTACTCCATGGCATAAGCCTTGCTACTTAAAATTCCAAGCCTTACTACCATTGTACCTCATCCAGCCGCCAAAGTCAAGCGTAAAAATGTTTTTTTCTTAAAAAAGTTTTTTTATTATTCTATGTCGTAAGTCATTGACTATCAGGCACTTAGGGCCGCGGGGGAGGGCGCCGAAGGCGTAAGTCGTTGATACTCAGTAGGTTACGTTTCTGAAAGGCTGTTTTCTGTGCAGGTCTCGTGCCAACTCTCATAAAAAATAAAAATAAAAAAAATGAAAAAACTCACACTTTAGGCTTGTAATTTTCTGTGGTTTTGCTATAATTTTTTCAGATGAGAGAGATGAAATACGAGTCAGACATCCTGACAAACCAGTGGAAAGAGTTCTTCAACGAGGTCGCAGCGAAATGCGAATACTGGGAACTAGGTTTCGGCGATATCAACGCCGACAAGGAAAGCGAAATAGTTCGCGAATGCTTTGTGGATAAATACACTGTACAGCACACGGTGGACGCATGGCACGAATACGTGGTAGAGGAAATGGTCGACAGCCTGTAAAAAGGTGTTGACTTCGTTAAATAAATAACCTATAATATTTTTTGTTATGAGAAAGTTTGTAATTACTTATCGGCCAGATGTCCACGAAGGGCATCGGAATCTAGAAGGGGATCTCCACGCTTATGTCGTCGAGGTCGAGGAACAGTTCGCTAACAGCGAAGAAAAGGACAACTGTGCTGGCATCACCGCCAAGTGCGTTGAGAGTGGAATGTGGAAACGATTCCGCTGGGATAGGATCACCAACATGGCCGCGGCCTAGGTGATTGAGCTTGACCTTCAGTTAAAATCTGATATAATTATTCCTGTTATGAGAGACCATTTAATAAAAACCGTAATCGTTCGCGAAGATAAAAATAATAATTGGCATATAATCGCCAAGCGCGGAGAAAGAGTTCTAGAAGAAACAAGGCCAGAGCCGAATTTCACTAAGGTAATGGAAAGAGCGCGGTTTGATCACTGCCTCTTTGATGACGAGCCAACGCAGCCAACAATTGAACGCTTCGACGATTCTAATACAGTCGAGAAAGGTTTGACTAGATTAGGCCAATGGCTCGAGAAGTGTTTCGATAAAATGGCAAATAAAGTGACTTTTTAAGTTGACAAATCTAAAAATTCTGATATACTAATTTCCGTTATGAGGGATAGAAGAAAGAAAGCAGCAGAGGTAATCGACTTAACCCGTTTAGATATGGCCGGAGTCGAGGGTACATTGAAGTTCATTAGCGAAAGCAATGGGGATATCCAAGAGTTAAAAGAGATGGTTAACTCACAAAGGTTAATTCTTCAGAATCTACGCAAAGGCTTAAACAAGCCAATGTTTCAAGACGGATTCGCTTCACCCCTAGGATTTGACTTACAAGACGAAGCATGAAAAAAATAAAATGGTTAATCAACGATCTCGGTCTAAACGAACTCAACGCATGGTGGCGGTTGGTCTGGACGGCAGCCCTAATGGCTTTGGCTCTTGAGACAGTTAGCGCACACACTCACACAAATGCAAAACTTACCCGTGAAACAAAAATCATTGCTATCACTATACTTGCAGAGGCCAGAGGTGAAAAACAAAGCGGAATGTACGCGGTGGGTGCTGTCATTGCTCAACGAGCATTTGAAAGAAAACAAACGCCCACAGAGGTATGCCTTAAAAAATGGCAGTTTAGTTGTTGGAACGGCAAAAGATTAAAAGACCTTGAGCATTTGTTAAAAGTCCCGCAAGCAAAGTATGCGCTGGCATTGGCTAAAAACATCAAACTTTTAAGTCGTGACTACGTTGGCTATGCTAATCACTACCACGCGACTTGGATGAAAAAGCTACCTTACTGGGCTAAAGGTCAAAAGCCTGTCAAGGTTATAGGCCAACACGCATTTTACAAACTATGAAAAACGAAAAACGGCACATAGGCGATATCGGACATATGCCATTAGGAGGACAAGAAGCCTACCAAGAAATGTTTTATTCTGGTGCTAGCTGCGGCCTCGTGCGACGGAGCGGACTAGATTCCAATGGCCGTAAAGACGGATCTCGCAGCAATGTCCATACAGTTTTTGAAAGACCAGCGGGATCGAACAAAACAAAATCAACTAATAGACAAAAACCAAAACGAAGGAAATAAATCATGTCGAACGAAAACAGAAAAACACACGACACAAACGGCGGCCAAAGAGGTATGCACTTACGCGAAATGACCGCAGGCAAAGTGCTAATCAATAAAGCTGGTTCCAACAAGACGAACGCAACCAATCGCCAGAAACCGAAACGTAGAAAGTAAATTTTTCTCATCATAACAACAGCCCCGTCGAGTTCTCTCTCTGCTCGGCGGGGCATTTTTTTTAATGTCAAGCAAAAAAATAAAAAAAGTTTTTTCATGTCGTAAGTGACTGACTATCAAGGACTTAGGGCCGGGCAGCCCTGCGCGCAAGCGCTAAGTCACTAACTATCAATGACTTACGTTTTCAAAAGTGTCATTCTAGGAGGGATTTCATGCCAAGTGGTGTAAAAAATAAAAATAAAAAAAGTGATGTTTTAGGGTTGACTTTTTCCTAAAATCTGATAAGATAATTCCTGTTATGAGAGATATGTTTGAAAATATGTACAAGGTTCAGATCGCCAACTCTGGTGATGTCGCTGGTTTCCCGCGTTCTCACGATGGTCTTGAAAAGGCTATTATCTTGGCCTCGCGTGAGGGTACTGAGGTCACCTTTGATGGTGACGTCGTTTGGCCGGAGGAGGAGGCTCCTGACATGGATGAGTCCATGGACGGGGATCATGACTCCGCGATGGCCAGTGCCGGTTTCGGCACGGATGAGGACTACGGTTGTTTCGGTGGCGACGAGTGGTAAAAAAAGTAAAAAAAGTGAGATTTAACTGTTGACATTTTTTTAATCTGTGATATACTGTTTTCTGTTATGAGAGATATGATAAGTTGTGAAGAGGTTTTCGAGGCGGACGCGAATGCGCGTGCGGAGTTTGAGGCTGTGTGCAGTGCATGGCAGGATGAGGCCATCGCCGCGCAGGAGGTCGAGCTTGCGGCGCAAGCGGAACGCGAGGAGCGCGAGCGCGATCTGGCCATGGCCGAGGTCGAGGAGACGTGCTGGTGCAAGTTTTTCGAGTCGTGCTCCGCATGCTTCGGCAAGGCATAAACCGTGCCAACCCCTATCACTCACGCTGAAAAGCGTGAGTTTTTTTACGCCTCTTTAAAGTCGTAAGTCGTTGGGCTGCAAGGACTTAGGGCCGGGGCGGAGGGTCCCAGCGACGTAAGTCGTTGACTATCAGTGGTTTACGAGGATAAAATCTGAAATTGGAGTGACGTAAATTTTTTTCTTTTTGCATTTTTCGCATTGCCCTTTTTCCCAAGAGCCGCATCTCTCAGTTATTTGAGGGTCGCGGCTTTCCTTTTTAGCAACACGTATTTCGCGCCGTTGGGCTTTGGTTCCACATTCGTAACAGATCATTATTTGACTGGTTCGTATTTCTTATTTAATAAATTACAAATCCGAATTTAATCGCCGCTCTTTTTGCCATAATTAAAACTCATTCGATTTTTCTTATTGTTATAGCCTTCTGGTTCCAGCCCGTTCTTCTTGAGCCATTTCTTGTAACCAGCATCAACTTCTTTGGCTAGGCCCGTTGTGTCGCCGTAACCCCAATCACCTTGTTTTATTATGTCTTGCATTGTTATTCCGAAATGGTTTGACGAATCTCTTTCATCTTCTTCTTTAGAAAAGAAACAGCCTCACAGTTTTTGGCATTAGTTTGGATGATATGCCCTAGACTGTACTCTATCTTACGCGTGAAGTCTCTGCGTAACGCATCCAACTTATCTGCATCCGCTCGCTTTATTGCGCGAGTCTTCTTGACCGCTTTCTTCTTTTCGGCCTTTTGTTTTAAATGTTTTGTCTTCACTTTCTTTTCTTCAAATGCCTCTAGTAACTTTTCGTAATTACTTACTTTATTCATACTATTAAAATAAGATGGTGGCGGGAGTATTTGTGTACCCGCACCTTTTCTGTACCCAAGAAACAAATGTTTCTGATCTACTTACTTCGGACTCACCCGCGATTTTCCTCAACCGATTGGTCTCTGTACTTCTCGCAGTCGCTGCATTATCCCCGTGGGAGGGATTATTCTGCCACACCGACCTCTCTCCGTCGAGAGAGGAAATTGATAGGTTGCCGCCGCACCACCAGCAGTAAAACGGGCGTGAGTTCGTGCCTCACAGGGGTATTTAACTCCGTCAACCTAAATGAATCGCTCTTGAGAAACTTCTCATTCTTAACCGTTTCAAGTCGAGTTAACGACTGTCATGCTTTCAACGCGTTTATAGCTCAGAAAGACGTGATTAAGCGCATAGCCCAAGTTTTTTAGTGTTATGAGAGAGTCCTTTTGCAGGACAATCTTTAGACTGCTAAACTCAAGAGCAAATTTTCAAAGAACCTAAAAATTGTCTGGGGGTGATTAGCATTGTATTCCTACCCTAATCTTTTAAGTCAGCCCAGCCTGACACACCATAAACATGAAACGATAATATTAAATACAACCTTCGCTGATTAACCTCCACCAGCAGGGATTATCAAATGACAAACAATAATAAACATTCCCCGAAGGGAAACTAAAGTATATCAGCAACGGTCTGGCAATGCAACCTTTTTCTTTTCCGTCTCCAGATTCTCAAACTTCTTGTCCATGCCTTCGTCATCCCAGTCGAAAGAAAAGTATTCATCAAATACCTTGGAGGCTATCCGTCCCTCTACGCTTTGAGTCGCTGCTTCTTTCAGCATAAACTTCATAGCTTTGAGTCTTTTCCGCATTTCTTCAGTACCCGCTTTTGTTCGCGGCCTCAACCAATGATCATCCATTTGTTTCATACTTCTAATTTCGCTTCCCTTAACTGCTTATGAGTATACCGTAGTCCGGCATTCCATGCAAGCCTTTTCTTCTTCGGTTCGGGAATATAAAAAATATTAAAGTGAGGCCCGATGGCAGTTTTATCCCGAAGGATTACCCTGCTAGACTTGTAGATAGGCTTCTTGCTTATATCCTCTACAAAAGTCTTATACTTATAAGGATTGTAATATGCACCTTTAAATTCTTCTCCCGACTCTGGAATGCAATTCTCGCACCAAGAATACTCTCCTTCGTTACGGCAGTTGCAGCCCCAAACCTTTTTCAAGTTACCATCTTCCCCTTTCTCAAAACGATAGGCTTGGTGGTCTCCTTCGTTTACCCATGTGCCAATAACATAAGCGTGAACGTTTTTGCGCTTCTCACGGACAACACGTTGACGACCATTCTCGTTAACGTGAAACTTGGCATTCTTTAGCTCGACTCGGTGACTATGGCAATATAATCTCCCCGTGCTAGTATCAACTACAGAAAGGCAATCCTTCTGAAGATTGTAGTAAACTTTCACCCGATCAGGTGCAACAGGGCAACCCATGTAAGTCTTGCGGGTTTCTGCATCGGCCCAGCTAATGAATCCTTTTGGTTCTTCTCTTTCCCTCATAACTTCAAATAGTATAAGTTAAATTGTTTCTAGAGTCAACTATAAAAATAACTTTTTTAAATTGGACGCGAGGGAGGGAATCGAACCCTCAATTGTTCTTTTGCAGAGAACCGTCTTGCCGTTTGACCACCCCGCGATTGTAAGACCCCTTTCCCTTCTTGGGACGATGCACCCGCTCACCAGTGTTCCAACTGACTACTGCTCGGGGCTTTTTAGGTTTCTCACTCACAGGTGTTAATAATATCACACTTTACACATATGTCAACAGTAAAAATGTTTTTTTTAGGGGTTGACAAGTAGACCCTTTTATCCTATACTCATCCCAGTTATGAAACTTAAAGAAATCAAAAACGGATCAATCTACTACAATACCAAGAAGAACCGTGCAGAGCGGGTAATCTCTAATACTTTTAGCAGTTCGCGAGTTGTGACAGAATTCCACGGTAAGAATCAAAGCGCGGTTGCTACTCGAAACATTCGACTCGCTAACAGCGTAGAAGTGGAAAAATACCTAGATAGAACAAGGAAAGGTAATCTAATGACTTTTTTCGGAAGACTCTTCTCTCCGAAGAAACTCGCTTGAAAGTCTTAGTCATGAGCTTTTAAGCGCCCTACCTTGGGGGTTTGCATTGGTTTTTTTAGCTTTTCCCAATGTTTTACTAAGGTAGGGGGGAATCTCCTGAGTGCTAGTTTTATTCTAGCCCAACCCTCCAGCCAACGCTGGGGGGTTGTTTTCTTTTAAAGTCCTAAGTCTTTGGTAATCAGTGACTTAGGGGCCGCCGGGACCCCCCGCGCGACGTAAGTCGTTGGTAATCAGTGACTTACGTTTCTAAAAGGTCAGTCTTTAGGAAAGAATCGTGCCAACTTCGGGCTAAATAAAAAAATATTTTTTTTAAAATAATGATGATTTAGGGGTTGACTCTGGATCTTAAATATGAGAAGATATTCGTGTTCTGAGGGAGAACTAAAAAACGTTATGGCTAGAAACACAAAACCTACAAGTTCCGAATTCGACTACACAGTCGTGCAGGAACCGCTGTTCAACCGTGATGGTAAAGCCGTCAAGGTTGGTAATTCTCCAATTATGGGGAATTTTCGCACAGACAACAATGTCTGCTTAGGTACGTCCACTGAGGCGTATGAAATCGTCAATAACGAATCAGTTGTTGAAGTAGTTGAGGATGCCTTTGCCGGTGCTGGCTTAGGTGACTTCGAGAGAGAAATCGTGGTTGCTCGTGAGGGCGCACGTTTTTATGGAGTCTATGACTTCCCAACGCAGGAACGTCACATCGCCAACGTCGGTGATGTCGTGTCTCTTCGTTTGACCTTAAACAACTCATTTGATAGGAGTTGTGGTCTCAACTGGGCCGTGGGCATGATGCGTAAGATCTGCTCGAATGGGATGTGTTCGCTGGTGGCTGACACCAACGTCACCAAAAAGCACAGCGCAAAGCTGGATCTGTCCTTCATTAAGGAAGGAATCGACGCATCGGTTGAAAAATTCGATGCATCTGTTGAGGCTTTCAAAAACCTCGGCAAGCGTGAGATCACCCAAAAAGAGGGCGGACTCATTCTGGACAACCTCGCCATCAAAAAGGTGCTTTCCGAGTCTCTTCGGGATTCAATCCAGATGGTCTGGGACTCGCCTACCTTCGCCAAGGAGGATGAAGGTCGCAACCTGTACAACCTGTACAACGCGGCCACGGAGCATCTCACGCGTGAGGTGCAGTCAACTCGGTTTGAGTATGCCAATCGAGTCAATCGGGGCGTGCTTACTAATCTGTCACGCGCAGAGCAGAGCGCCGCTCATTTCGCCAAGCTGACGGCCAAGGTTCCTGAAAAGGAAAAGGTCATCACTGAGGTGACGCTGACGGCCTAAGGGGAACACAAGCAACCCCCACCCTTCGGGGTGGGGGATTTTTTTTAACTAAAAAGCTTGACAAAAAAAGAGGCCTAAGTGACTGACTATCAATGACTTAAGGGCGCCCGGCCTAGGCTGGCGTGCGTAAGTGCTTGGTACTCAATGACTTACGACTTAGGTTTTTAAAAAACTGAGATTTAAGAAAAAGACGCGAGGTCGGTTCGATTCCGACTCTCGCGTATTATTTATTATTTGTTATTTAATTATTTCTTTTTTCTATTTGCCTCGGAGACAAATTGCTGGTTCATTTTCTTTTTAGGAAATCCTGTCTTAATGCCTTTTTTCTTTGCCCACTTGGCAAAAGCATCGTCGAATTCTTTTTTCATTCCATTAGCGACGGCATACATACTGTCGAAGGAATCCGCTTGGTGTGTGTGGTTATTATCTTGTTGAATCATAATCTGTTAAATTTTCTGCTGTTATCTTTCCTAAAGTATAAAAGTCATATTTATTACCTGTTACTAAAAACGTCATTGGTTTGAATTCCTCCAGTCTTGATTCTGCATACTCTCTAGCAAAAGGCATGATGCCTCCTTTCTTCCCCTTAAACAATGATAACTTACCTTCAGCCAGCATTATATTAACGGACATATTAACTAATGACCTTTTTAACTTGGTTTGGCTTGTCCAAAAATATCCCAAGTAAGGTTTAACGTATTCATTAGACCAGATTAAGTCTTGGCCCGATGTTGCTGCATGGTTCCAAAAGCCCCAGTAGTGGCGAATAATCTCCTTTTTATTATCACCCCTTATGCCTACCGCTACTTTTTTCTCTCCGTCTCTCTGTATAACGTATTCTATCATTTTTCCTGCTCATAAATTAACCAAAAAGCTAATAAGATACCCACCACAAAAACCATTGCTTCCACGGTATTAAATTTTAACAGTTGCGTTGTAGCCCGTAAAGCCTTTTTTCTTATTAGCTGAGAGAGCCTTGCTTGCATCGCTCCCCGCCGGTTGACTCCCGTGAATCACCAAGGCAAAATCATTCGAGCCAGATATTGCCAAGTCGTCCGTGTGGTCAACGTCCAATCCCAAGGCTTCCGCTTCCTCAGTAGAGAAAAACACCTTTGCGCTTTTCACCATCGTCTGAGGGATTAAGTCATCATACTTTCCACCACGCGAACAGGTAAAGACATAGTTTTTAGGCAAGCCACCATTAACGGCGATATACTCCAGCAAAAACTTGATGCTTTTAGTATAGGAATAAAAAACCACGTTTGGGAATAGTTTGGCCGCTCTCATCCAAGCGTTGAAATATCTCTGACTAAAAAAGTCTCCACCGATATGCACCCGACAAGTTCCGCCCCGATTCAATCCGGTTTCTTTTATGCTGCCCACTATCAAGTCAACCATCTCCCGAATAGTACGACAAGTCTTTAACAAGTCAAAATTACCCCAACGAACCTTACGCACATTAGGACGGCGAGCTTCATCCATTGCCGCATAGCATCGGAAAATCTGACCGTCAACAGGAGTTTGTTCATCACGAACTTTGCCCGTTTCCTTATCTGCAAAAGTCTTACAGTTTTTAGCTCCGGGGCAAGTATAGCCACTAGGAAGGGAGTAGTGCCAAATACCTTTCAGCTTGGCGTTTTCAAATGTGAATTTTAGTAGACCCATAACTGAAAAAGATAGTACCTTGTTTACTGGTTCAAGTCAACCATAAAAATAATTTTTATCCGAATAATTTTTCCCACCCTTCGGGACTTGTTCCCGACATAACGAACTCCCGTTGGTCTGCATCTAATGAGCGCAGCGCGTCTTGAATAGGGAGGCCTTGGTTCAGGTCGAAAAGCTCGCTGCCATGAATCGTCACCGTGTAAGACTTCCCTGTGACTCGGCATGGCCCCGTGAATGTATACGTTCCCTTTTCGTGATCCTGAGTATACGTGCAATTAGTGTTAATATATCTTCCCATAACGCCGCTGAGTATATGTTAAAAATGTGTGCCTGTCAACCTAAAAAATCATTTTTTTTAATAATTTTTTTTTTATATACTTTTAGATGCGTAAGTCGTTGACTATCAAAGAGTTACGACGGCGCCGGGGGGCGCCCCGCCCCTAAGTCGTTGACTATCAGTGACTTACGACATTTTTTGGTTCATTTATATACTATGTAAATCTATCACTTAATTAATAAAACTGCATACCTCAGCCTACATTGCCACTCTTATTTGTTATTTATTTATTTCGGGTTCATTATTTCGCCTTTATATATTTCGCCTTCTATTATTTGCCTTTTATTTATTTACTATTCATTATTATTTGATGATTTAAAAATTTGCCGACAAAAAAACCCCACTCTTTCGAGTGGGGTTGGTAGTGTTATGAGGACTACTACTGAGGGGGGATTCTACTTACGTTTCCGCTTGGAATACTTCAACGTACTAGCATCTTTATTTGAAGCGGTGAAAGTCGACTTTGCAACCTTCTCCCATTCGCTCCGATGCTGATTAAACTTACGCAACTTCTCAACCGAATCCACGCTGAGTGAGTTGCCCTCTTGAGTTACATTAACACGATATGTCGTATTTCTCATACATTAATATAGTATTAACTTGACTTACGTTTTTCTAATAATTGTGGATTTTTCTCAAACATTAGTTTCGCATCATTAGTTAGCTGCCTCCCATGTGCCGTTGCCTCAATGAAGTTTAGCTTTTGCAAGTAGGTTTCTGCATCAGATTGAATTGCTGCCCTAGTCATCTGGAGTTTGGCGGCGAGGTTGTATAGTCGCACGGTTCCCTCCCGATGTAGAGTACGCAAGTAACGAAGCTCAGTCTTATTCATGCCATGCGGCATAATGTCCAATATGCGGCAAAGTTCCTTCCAGTCTGATAACTTAAAGGTTTTAGTGTTATTCGCCGCTACATAAGATTTGATATTAGTTGCCATCTTTTGCGCTGCCCTGCCATTGCCCCGTAATGCTGGTGCGATATGTTTTGATACGATATCACCAGAGAATCTAATCTTATCAGTATTAAGCAGAAGTATCTGACCTAATTCATCATAAGAATAATCATCCAAGTCGATACGCTCCATGCGATCAATCAAAGCATGGAATACCTCTTGTGGCTCAGTAGTTGCAAACAGAAAACTTAATTTTCTGAAATCAATCTCAATGTCCGTCCCTTCATAACTAAAAGTGTTATGGTTATCCTTATTGGGATTGGTTATAGTTAATAAAGCCATTGTTACGTCCTTGGGTAACATATGACATTCATCAAATAGAACAGTAGCGTCCTCATTCTGCATATGAGGAATCATTATCATCTCAACGAATTGTCTGAGATTTTTAATCGTAGCACAATTTAGCTCAAGGAATTTCTTGGGATTCATTGTGTTTGGCATGATAAGATTCCGAGCAAATGCCCTTGCCAACATAGTTTTACCAGCACCTTTAGGTGCTGTGAGCATGATATTAGGGACGATCCCTGTCCTTTCAAACGCTTTGATATAAAACTCAAACTTACGCTTGGCAGGGTGCTGCCCGATCACTTGTGGGAATAATGTAGTAGATGTAGTAGTCATAACAGAGAATATATTAAATCAGTTCGGAATATAAGTCAACCCCAAAAAAGATTTTTTTTCAATAATTTAATTTTTACCAATCTCCTTCGCTGACATTTAACTCAATAGGAGCAGGGGCAATTTCTTCCTTCTTAACAGAAGTGTCTATCTTCTCCATTACCTTGGGTTCCTCTATCTTCTCAGATTTATCAGTAACCTTGATTGATATTGGTTTTGGTGCTTCAGTAATTCCACTAATCATTTTATAGGATTCCATGAATTTCTTTGAAACGTGAATAACAGCATCTTCCTTAAAGTAGGTCATCAAGTCTTTAAGAGATACTCCGATGTAAGTTGAATTTCCTTTTTGCTTCATAAAGCAGTCCATAGTATAAAATTTACGGTTTCGGGAGTCAAGCTAAAATACGATAAAAATTTCAAAAAACCTAAAAATATTTTTTTTATGGGGTAAAAACATCATTATTTATCATTTGCTTAAAAGTGAGATTTTAATAATTTGAGATTTTAAGGCGGCATAAATTTAATTTTTTCGGCCCAGCATATTTGGCATTATCTAATTCACAATTAGCTTTCGGTATTTCGGAAAAAGTCATTCACAATTAGCCGTATTTACGAAAATCCCATTCGCAATTTTGTTTTTTTTGAAATAAAGTTTTTTTTATTCGGCGGGGGGATAGGTTTTTATCATTGAACTTGAACTTAAACTGGTTTTGGTTTTAGTTTGGTTGGTATTTATATGTAGTATTAGTATATAGGAAGGAATGAATTAAAAAAGAAGTAAAATATAATTTTGTTCTTTATTTTAATAAATAAAAAAAGAACAGTCCCATTTCGTACCGTTCTTTACCTATCTCTACCTATTGTGAGAGTGTTATTTTAACTTCTTTACTATATGTTTTGTAATTTCATCCCAATCTTCTCTCTCATACCTATCATACCTCCTATCCCTGACTATCCAGTATATTGCTATTACTATTCCTATTAAGATTTCCACTCTATTACCTCATAACCTTTACCTCTATTGATTGTTTTCTTATCCCTTATTACATATACAAATAAATAGACCGATTTGTAGACATCTTGAAACATACTAACGTATGTAGTTGAATTGAAACAAAGCGATCTAAAAATTAAAAAAGCCGTCTAAAGATAAACTGAAACATATAAAAATATGAAAATACTTTGAATTAAACAGGCTTAAAACCCGAAAAAAACTCCCCCTTTCTCCTGAGAAAAAGAGGGAATTTAGTATGAACGGGGTAATTCTTCTTAACCCTGAGTAGTTACGTTGGGATCACCAACGACTTGTGGCCCTTCTTCGCCCGTAGGCTGCTGTCCTTGCTGTCCAAATGTCTGAGACAGGACTTGGATAGTGCCAGTAGCATCTGCGAGCTTCTTGGAAGTCTTAACGATTTCCTCCACGATATTCGTGTGGTCGCCAATGCCTACGGAACGATTAAATAGCATTTCTAAAACTGCTAGTGCTTCTTCCCTTTCGGCTGACAATCGAGCCAGCGTTGCGTTAAATAGCGGCGGCAACTGTTGTTGACTTTGCCCCGCTCCGTCTTGAGTAGTGGTTTCTTCTGCCATACTGTTATTATATTAGTTTATACGTTTTAAGATTTCTAAAATTTTTTATGTTATTAGCCTAATTGTACCATCGTTCATCTTTTGAGCGGTAGTTATTCCCGTCATCGCCTCGTATAGTCGAGCGATAACTTGATCGCCCGTATTATCAAGGTTGTCCCTTATGTGGGATTTCATCTGCTCAATAGTTATCTTCTTTGGTTTCTTCTTTCTCGGCATATCTGATTACTTCTTGGGCTAATTCATCGCAATGTCTATCATGCTTTTCATCTACTAACTGGCGTTTCCAAGTCGGTAGCTCCGAATACAGTCTGTCGTATGCTGCTTTGTAGCGGCGAGGTAGGTCATTCTTGGACTTTTTCATAAACGAAAGGAGGTTGCTCTCCATCTGCCTCATTGTCAACTAAAACCATATTAGGTTCTGGCACATTTGCTAAAATCCATTTCTTTCTGTCTTTGTACTCCATCTTATCAAAGAACCCATTAACGATTTCTGAAATTTGGGTTCTATCCAATGTAAAATCAGCTTCTATCTCATACTGCTTTTGAACATCGTATCCTATGGCTTTTCTAATTTTCACTTGGATGAGTATAATGCTGGGCTTTAACTATTCTATAAGTATGAAATTCTTTATACTTCTCTACATATTGCTGGGCATCCCCTTTATCGACAAACTCCGCATCTGGTTCAGTCCCATGTACGTCAATAACGTAATATAAATGGGTTGGAGATTGAGGTACAAGGGTAGTGCAACCACACAAAAGCAGAAAACAAACCCATGAACCGCATAAAAATAAAAAATATAAAGCAGCAAAAGTCTTTTTTATCATTGTAAATGTCTCCATATTGCCCAAATACCTGTTAAAAGTACCATAGAATATATAATCAATCCTATTATTAGATTCCAATTTATGTGGACTTTAATCATTTCATCCTCTAAAGCTCGATTAAAGACTACTTCTGCCATATCGTCATCGCACCCCAACTGTTTTTTTATCTTATCTTTAATTTGCTTTTTATTCATTTGGATTGTCTGATGGATAACCGTCAGAAATATGAACGGCGGTAGCTTTTATACGCTTTCTATCATTAAAAAACCCTTCCATCCCTAAATAATTGATAGCCGTATCCATCCTGTTATCTATATTCTGAGAGTTTTCAAAAATAAAATGCACCTCATAATGCTTCTTCATCTCCAAAATAGAGACATTTAAGTCGCATACTTGGATGCCTTCGTGTTTATCTCCCTTGGCCATTGTAAGGTTTTTTATAGTTTTTACTGCGAGGATTCCAACTGCTTTTGTTTTTGGAGTGGATACCTTTTCGACCTTTACTCTTTTTGCCAAATGTTATCTTGTTACTGTTAATTGTTTTTGCCATTTAATGTATTCTCTGTCTCTAAAAGTGTTTGATTTAATACTGCTTTGAGCCGCAAAAGCTCACCTCTGTAATAATCTCTAGTATACCCATCGTTGTAAGGGCTTAAATAATTGGTCTTACAATGGCTAACATAGTCTGCAAGCCCTCCGTCAACCGAAAAATTACGGTAGTTGTCAATTTGTTCGTTTTCAAAAGAAGGGTCTTTGCCTCTGTACGGTTTAGTATGTCTGTACTCCTGTTTCATTGTTCTCCGTATAAAATGTTTCCAATATATTCCAAAGCGTAAGCTAATTCATCGGGAGTCAAACCATGAGGCATCTGCCCCGTGAAGCTATAAATAGGCTTTGTTGGATGGTGCATCATTGAGTGGTCACAATACACCTTCAATGCTTGAGGAACATAACTGTAATGCGTCTGACCATTGCTCCAGCTTCTAGTTTTTTCTTCAGAATAAAAGTAGACAGTAAATCTTTTGTTCTTCATGCTGTTTATTCTTACTGAAATTGAATCAGAGGGGAATTCGCTGGTAGAACACTTGTCAAAAATTTTATTTTTATCAATTCTTGAATTGCTTTTTACCATTGAGTTGGATTCCCACTTAATTTTAGGAGATATCTCCCTAAATAAGTGAAAGTCGCGCCGTTCCTTGGTTATTTTTTTATCTATCGTAATGCTCATTTGTCCACTTTACAAAGTAATACCCTGCGATTAAAGCCGTTAGTAATATGGGGATTAGTTCCATGATACAACAAAACTTATACTATCCTATATCGGGAGCAAAGTCAACCGCACTATTCTTTTGCGATTCTTTTTTAATGTGATCTAGCGATTCTACTACGTTTGTTCTTCCCCATCTGGTAGTAATTACCGATAGATTCCTTACGCCTCTTTCGATTGAGACTACTGTATCTAAATTGAACAGTATATCTTCCCTCGTATCAGCGTCCGTTAGC